>OLRM01000394.1_pt1 | contig 38158 bp, 40 predicted proteins | sample 1643211 | NCBI WGS metagenome assembly OLRM01 (sample SAMEA3136690, study PRJEB25190) | human gut metagenome | biome: human gut; feature: human-associated habitat; material: faeces | place: Austria | collected 2013
TGAAAACCAGTATTATCAACGGCTAGGAAGTGTCTAGATTATCCGTGGCGATTCAGTCATCTTAATTACCGGCGCCTCCAGCGGTATCGGAGAAGGTATCGCCAGAGAGCTCGGCAAGGCTGGCGCAAAAGTGTTCCTGGGTGCACGCAGGCTGGATCGCATCCACGCTCTGGCTGATGAAATCCGCAGCGCAGGAGGGGAGGCAGAGGCTCAGGTATTAGACGTTACCAGCCGCCAGTCGATGGCCGCCTTCGTTCAGGCAGCACGGGATAAGTGGGGCCGCATTGACGTACTTATTAACAACGCGGGCATTATGCCTCTCTCTCCGCTTTCGGCTGGCAAGCAGGATGAATGGGGGCGCACCATTGACGTAAATATCAAGGGCGTACTGTGGGGTATTGGTGCTGTTTTGCCGATTATGGAAGCCCAGGGCTCGGGGCAGATCGTCAATATAGGCTCGATTGGTGCCTTGGCCGTCGTGCCCACGGCCGCCGTCTATTGCGCGACCAAATTTGCGGTACGGGCCATTTCCGATGGTTTACGCCAGGAAAGTTCGAACATCCGTGTGACCTGCGTCAACCCTGGGGTAGTGGAAAGCGAACTGGCCTCGACCATTACGCACCAAGAAACCATGGCGGTGATGGATGCGTACCGGGCTATTGCTCTCAAACCGGCTGATATCGCTCGCGCCGTGCGCCACATCATCGAGGCGCCTGAGAGTGTCGATACCACCGAAATCACCATCAGACCTACGGCCTCTGCAAACTAACGTAGCGGGTCAGGCACCAGCCTGACCCGCTTCACCCTCTTACCACGGCTGTTCGGTCGGCATAATAAACAGCTCTGCCACGTCCACATGTTCCGGTGCCTGCAATACGTAAAGAATCGAGTCGGCGATATCATCGGCTTTCAGGAACGTCATCTTCTCTTTCAGCTGTTCCATCTGTGCACGATAATTTTCGTCACTGATATGCTCGAATAATTCACTTTCAACGGCACCCGGCTGAAGCGAGGTGACGCGAATGTTGAACTGAGGGGCCAGCTCCATACGCAAAATATCCGAGAAGGCGGCAACCGCGTGCTTCGTCGCGCAGTATACGCCCAGTCCGGGAAACGTTTTACGCCCGGCGATCGACGAGGTATTGATGATATGACCCGAGCGCTGTGACTGCATAATCGGCAATACGGCCGCGACCGTGTTAAACAGGCCCTTTACGTTTACATCTACCATTCGATGCCACTCGTCAACCCGGAGGCTGGCGATATCCGAAATCGGCATCAGCCCGGCGTTATTAAAGGCGATATCAATATGGCCATAGCGTTTGTGCAGTGCCTCCACCCCTTTATTAACTGAGGCCGGGTCAGTGACATCCATAGCCAGCGCCATGGCTTCCCCGCCAGCAGCCTCAATTTCAGACACCAGCGCCTGAAGACGATCCAGACGGCGGGCGGCGAGACCCACCCTGACGCCCTGTTCCGCTAACTTTTTGGCCGTGGAGGCACCAATTCCGCTTGAAGCACCGGTGATGAGCGCGACTTTACCGTTGAGTTCCATAGTTGATCCTCTTGAGAGTTGATTTCAACGCTTCAGAAAGAATGTCTGAAGTACGGGTCAATAATGGATCTTTCTGGCAATCGCTTCGCGCGGGCTTTTGCTCAAACTGTCGGGCTTTTGCTGCGAACGGCATCGCTGCGATAGTGGGAGGGCGTCACGCCGTTATGCCTGAGGAATACGGCAGCAAAGTGGCTGGGGCTGGTGTATCCGACGTTCAGTGCAATATTGATAATGGAATCATTGCTTTCCGATAGCATGCGACGCGCCTCCTCCATGCGTAGCCGGATAAAGTAGTGAGAAGGGGAAAGTCCGGTTGACTGTTTAAAGGCGCGGCTAAAATGGTATTCGCTAAGATCGGTCAGTTCAGCCAGGCGTGCCAGGTCAAATGGCTGGGCTAACCCTTCACGCATTGCCGTGAAGACCCGGTGCAGCTTAAATGCCTGCAAGCCCCCGCGGTGTCGTTTCGCATGTGTGCCATAGGTGCGAATCAGATGTACTGCCAGCGCCTGCGCAATGCCCTGAACAAACGGGCCGCTGGGTGGATTTTGCAGATACAGCTCCTGACGTATCTGCTCCAGCAGGGCGGATAGCGTGTCGTCGCGCGCGCCGGAGACTTCCCGCAGTTCATACTCCTGCATCATAGCCACTCCCATATAAACATGCATAACGACGAAAGGCGTATCTGGCCCGGCGTGCCAGCGCATTTCAGTAGGAGAAGCCGCCGTTGTGAGAAAGAAATCGCCTGCGGTAACGCGGTTTGCTAACCACGGCTCACCGGGGGAACGCTCCTCAACGACGGCATTACCTGAGAGGATCCAGACGATAAAAGGCTCCGGCACTGCCGGAATAATGACGTTTTCCTGCACGTGTCTGCGCGCCAGAATTTGCACGAATACATCCCGGGAAGATTGCGCCCGATGTTCTCTGATCAGCTTGCCGGGAAGGTATTCTTCAAAGGTCTCTGCGGAAGTACGCTGCGTCATATTTATCGTTGCCTTTAGCTATGCCAGTTGCACCAGGTTCACCGCCGGAAGAGGCCCTCCGGGGAATTGTTGTAGCGTACCGCCAACCTCCAGGCTGCCTAAATCAATACTTGCGAAGCCCAGTTGCCCGGCTAAGGCTGTTATTTCCGCCTTTGCGTCAGGATGGTCTCCGGAGATAAAGACGACACGACGGCCACCCGCCTGCGCCGGATCCTGAGCCAGCACCCCTGCAAGGAGAGTATTGAAGGCTTTAACGACGCGTGCACCCGGAGCCCACTGTGTCACCACCTGGCTTGAGTTTTTTCCGCCCAGTTCAGCCAGCGTGAAGCCTGGCAGTATGACCGGGTTGGTCGCGTCGATCAGGATACGCCCCTCCCAGTTGATGCCGCGTAACGCGGCCTCGGTTTTGTCCCAGTTTGTGCTGACAAAAACGAGGTCGGCCTGGGCGGCCTGTTCTACGGTGCCAGCGCGAGCCCCGTGGCCCAGTTTCTCAACCACCGCAGTCAGGCTTTCCGGCCCGCGGCTGTTACTCAGAATAGCGTTCATGCCCGCTTTAACCAGTTGTTCTGCAAAGGCTTGCCCGATAGCGCCAGCGCCGATGATACCTACAGTAGTCGTTTTCATATTGTATTTCCTTTATTGAAGAGTAGTGAACATGCACTGAGAGTAGTAATCTTTGACCTATCTGAATAGCCTATATAATTAGATGGGATCCATCTGCTGGAGCGATACATGCTGGACGGTATATCTGTTGATCAACTCCGCACCTTTATTGCTGCCGTTGATGAAGGGAGTTTTTCCGCCGCCGGTCGCAGGCTGCGGCGCGCGCAGTCGGTTGTCAGCGCGACGCTGGCAAACCTTGAGGCACAGGTCGGGTTTCCATTATTCGATCGTACCGGGCGTTATCCGACGCTGACGGAGGCGGGCGTCGCCATGCTGGAAGCGGCGCGTCTTGCCACTGCCGGGATGGACGCCTTTAAGGCTAAGGCGCGCACCTTAGCCGAAGGTCTTGAGCCTGAACTGGCGGTGTCCGTCGACGTGATGTTTCCCGTAGCGCAGCTCACCGCTGCGGTGCAGGCGTTTCAGCAGGCATTTCCTGACACCCCGCTGCGTTTGTATGTGGAAGCGTTGGGGGCGGTGTTCCAGCCTTTACTGGACGGTCATTGCCGGGTGGCGATAACCGGATCGCTGCCGCATCTTCCGGCGGGATGCATCTCAGAATTCCTTCTCAGCGTGCCTGCGGTGGCCGTTGTCTCCCCTGAGCATCCGCTGGCGAACGCGTCCGGTCCGATCCTTCGTTCACTTTTACAGGAACACGTCCAGCTGGTGCTGACCGATCGCTCCTCTCTCACCGTGGGCCGAAGCTTTGGCGTCATGTCGTCAAAGACATGGCATTTAGCGGATATGGGCGCGAAGCACGCCTTCCTGCGTGCCGGACTGGGGTGGGGTTATATGCCGCTGCCAATGGTCGAGGAAGATCTCGCAGCGGGAAAACTGGTTACGCTGAACGTGCCGATGCAGCCCGACGTCGGGCCCGGTTTTTCCATGCAGGCGGTGCACCTGGAGGAACATCCGCCCGGCCCGGCCGGACGCTGGTTCGTTAACAGGCTGAAAATGCAGGCTGGCATGCCTCTCAACGAACGCAGCGGATCCGGCAAGTGAGCTCAACGGATAATTCAGGTTTTGTTGCTGTTGCATGTCTCCAGTATCGCACCGGCCCGACGGGCCGTGGCAGGCAGGATGTCGGCATCGGCTACGTAGCCATCGGGATCGAGACAGCGATTGTGTTCTCTCGCCTGTTGCAGGATCGCTTCATCCCAGTAGAGGCGCTTACGCTGATCGCCGCGGGTCGTCAGAATAAACTCCGTTTTGCCGTCAACCGCGCGGTAGCGACGCCAGCTGTTTGCCGGAACAGAGATCACTGAACGTTCCGGAGCGATAACGCTCACTTCTTCGCCCGCCTCGTTCCAGGTGACCTCCAGCTGGCCTTTAAAGACCATAATGACCTGAATATCCGGGCAGAGATGGCGGCCCACAACGTGATCCTCGGCGAGACGCAGCCATTCGACGGAAAAACCGTGCGGGCTCACGATAGCGGGAGCGGAATCCCGATCCTGCGAAATGCCGAAACCGATAACCGGCGCAATTTCGCCGCCGTGTCCTGGCAGCACCGAATCCAGCAGTCCCTGGGCTGACCAGCAGCGGTCATCGCCGGTTACCGCACGTTGGCGCATCTCCTCAACGCTGTAGTCACGCAGCCCGGCAATATATTCCTCTGACAGCGGCGTCAGCAGCGCGGCGGGGTCAGGCCGCGGGTCGCCGGTTTCCTGTGTGATGAGCATGTTGTCTTTACTCAAATACATTCCGTATTCGCTGGCTGCCGCCAGCACGGAAGGATGCCAGATGATGCCGCCCGTGTTGTCCCCGCCGAGCACCGTAAACACCATACCGCTGGTCTCTTCTTTACTGACGTTGGTGAAACCGCGGAAGATCCAGGTCGGTATTGAAAGGATAGTGGGTGCGCTAAATTCAGCTTCATGCTCGCCGTTGGCACCCCAGCGAAAACGCCATGTTCCTTCATGGATCAGGAACACCTCGGCGGTGAAATGCAGATGCAGATTATTCGTCACCCCTTTCGGCATAGCCGCCGCGCCAATGTTAAAGCCGTGCGGCTCGGGAATATTGACGACCTGCTCGCTGGACTGGGTTACACCCGGGCCGATGAAGGAATAGTTTTGTTTGAGATGCGAGCCGGGTAGCTTGCAATCAATAAAAGCAAGATTACAGGAAACCATGTCCTCGGGGGCGATTAACCGTGTTCGAGCCTGACTCTGGGTAAGATGGATGGTTTTCATTATTTCTCCTTTTAATAACCGGATGCACCGGTGGTAGGGATAGCGTTGCCGCGGGCGAGGGCAATGGCTTCACGCGAGGCGCGACCCAGTTGCATGACGTCGTTTGCAGGGGTAACAAACTGAAAACCCTGATCAATGCGCGCTGCGGCGGCCGCGCCGGAAGTGCAGAAAATTCCGGCAATCTTCTGCTGCTGGCGGCAGCAGTGAATCACCCGCTCAATAGCAGCAAGCATTTCGGGATGTTGGGATTCGGCGCTGGCGCTGCCGGTCAGCGTCAGTGAGAGATCGTTGGGGCCAATAAACACACCGTCCAGCCCTTCGGTATCAAGGATGGCGTCAAGATCAGCCAGCCCTTCGCGGGTTTCGATCATCGCCAGCGTCAGGATCTCGTTGTTAGCGTGCTGTGGATAATCACTGCCGCCGTAGAGTAGACCCCTGGCCGGACCAAAGGAGCGAACACCCAGCGGTGGATAGCGACAGGCAGCGACAAAACGGCGAGCCTGTTCCGCGCTGGAGATCATCGGGCAGATTACGCCGTACGCGCCGGCGTCTAATACGCGCATGATTTGCGCCGGATCGTTATCTGCCACCCGCACCAGCGGCACGGCAGGCGTGGCCGATAGCGCCTGTAGCATTGACAGCGCGCTGGCAAAATCAATCATGCCGTGCTGCAAATCGACGGTGACGGCGTCGTAACCCTGATGGCCCATAATTTCCGCGCTATAACCGGACGGGATCGCCAGCCAGCCGTTTATGATGGGAGTATTTTCCAGAAATGCGGTCTTTAAACTGTTTTTGCGCACTGTATGCACTCCGTTATCCACTGACGCAGCAGCGGCGCGATCTCATCCGGGGTTTCCAGCGGAATAAAATGCCCGCCAGCCTCCACCGTATGTCTGGTCACGTTCGCATTGCCTGCGGCCAGTAGCTGATGATGATGGGGCGTGCAGATAACGTCCTGCGCGCCGTTTAGAAGTAATGTGGGGCAGGAGAGGGCGTTAAACGCAGTCCGGTTGTCCTGCCGGTGAATGGCCATTTCCGTTTGCCCGGCAAAGGTCTCAATGCCGCACTCTTGCGCCATTCGGCAAATAGTCTCTTGCAGGATCCGATCGGACAGACGTGACGGGGCGACATAGCTCTGCCACAGCGAGGAGACCAGCCAGTCGGCCAGGCCCCGCGCCTGTGCGGTGCGTACCGCTTCCCGGCGTGAAGCGAGGGTGTCTGGCGCAACGGGCAACGGATTAACGGAAATCAGCGTCAGCCCGTTCACTCTTTCTGGCGCGTCGGCGGCCATTTGCAGCGCGACTATGGCACCGAGAGAAAACCCTGCCAGCAGAAAGCGCGGCGGCAGAACCTCTAATAACCGCCGTGACGCCTGCGGCGCGGACTCCGCACCCGTCAGCGTAATACACGACACCGCTGCGACATTCAGCCGTTCAATAACGGGCTGCCAGAGCCGGGCGTTACAAAGCGTGCCACCAAGCAGCACCAGTGGCAGATCGGTATTGTCCAGAAGCGGATATTCCATTGCATCCCTCACGTAGCCGTCCAGCCGCCGTCAACCATCAGGGCACTGCCGGTGATCAGCCCGGCGGCGTCTGAGGCGAGAAACACTACCGGGCCCATAATGTCCTCCAGCCTGCCTAACCGGCGCAGCTTGATGTTGTCCAGCACGTAGTGGCGGAACGCCGGATCGGCAAGCGCCGGGCGCGTCAGGTCGGTTTCAATGAAGGTCGGGCACAGCGTATTAACGCGGATCCCCGCATCGCCCAGCTCCAGCGCCATCGTTCGGGTTAACCCTTCAAGCGCGAATTTGGAGGCACAGTACACGCTACGCTCGGGGCCACCAACGTGTCCCATTTGCGATGAGATGTGAATAATCGACCCTCCCTTACCGCCCGCCCGCATTCTGCGCGCCACGCGCTGGCTGACAAAAAAGGTGGCGCGCAGGTTAAGCGCCATCACCGCATCGAAATTGTCCTCGTTCACCTCAAGAAACGGCTGGTGGCGGGCCAGCCCGGCACTGTTCACCAGAATGTCGGGCGTGGGCAATGTCGCCAGCACACGCTCAACCTCCTGAGCGTCGGTAATATCCAGCTCCAGCGGGTGAAATGCGAGCCTGTGTTCCGCTGCCACACCTGCGGCATGCGCCAGCGCCTCGCGGCCCCGGGCGGCGATCCATACCTCTGCGCCCGCCTGTGCGAGGGCGACGGCGGCAGCGAAGCCAATCCCTCTTGACCCGCCGGTTACCAGCGCGCGTTTGCCGTGCAGGGTGAAAGAGGGCGTTTGCAAAAGCGTCATGGCTTACACCTTTTCCCTGACCGGGGCCGGTGTGGCGTAGGGAACCTCCGTCTGGCCATAACGGCGCACGCGAATATTGGCCTGCTCGGCATGTCCGGCGAAACCCTCCAGCAACGACAGACGCGAACAATAGCTGCCGATTTCGGCGGTGGCTTCGTCGCTGAGGACTTTCTGGAAGGTGCAGGTTTTCATGAACTTGCCCACCCACAGGCCGCCGGTATAGCGTGCGGCTTTTTGCGTCGGCAGGGTGTGGTTGGTTCCGATCACCTTATCGCCATAGGCCACGTTAGTACGCGGCCCAAGGAACAGCGCGCCGTAATTGGTCAGGTTAGCCAGGAACCAGTCGTCCCGGTCGGTCATCACCTGAACATGTTCGGAAGCGATACGATCTGCCTCCAGCAGCATCTCTTCGTAGCTGTCACAGACGATGATTTCCCCGTAGTCCTGCCAGGACTGGCGGGCAATGTCGGCGGTAGGGAGCTTTTCCAGCAGCCGTTCCACTTCGCTGAGCGTCTCTTTGGCAAGCTGGAGCGAGTTCGTCAGCAGGATGGCAGGGGTGGTGACGCCGTGTTCGGCCTGGCCCAGCAGATCCGTGGCGCACATTTCCGCGTCAACGGTGTCATCGGCAATCACCAGCGTTTCCGTCGGACCGGCAAACAGATCGATACCTACCCGGCCGAACAGCTGGCGTTTGGCCTCCGCGACGAAGGCGTTACCGGGGCCGACCAGCATGTCGACCGGTGCCAGCGAGTCCGTGCCCAGCGCCATGGCGCCTATCGCCTGAATGCCGCCAAGGGCATAGATTTCCGTTGCGCCAGCCATTTTTTGCGCCGCGACAATCGCCGGGGCGGGCTGACCGTTAAACGGCGGGGCACAGCTGATAATTCTTGAGCACCCCGCCACGCTGGCGGTGATAATCGACATGTGCGCGGAGGCGAGCAGGGGATATTTTCCGCCAGGCACGTAACATCCCACGGCGTTAATCGGAATATTTTTATGCCCGAGAATAACGCCGGGACGCGTTTCAATTTCCAGATCACGCAGGCATTCTTTCTGCGCGCGGGCAAAATTCGCCACCTGCTGTTGGGCGAATTCAATATCCTGAATATCCTGGCGGCTTAACTGTTTTATGCAGCGGTCGATCTCCGCGGGGGTCAGACGATAATCCTGACGGTCATAACGATCGAATTTAATGGATAATTCGCGAATGGCTTTATTTCCACGCTTTTCAATATCCGCAAGTATTTGCTCAACCGTTTCTCTTATTTGCTGGTTGGCTTGCTGGCGCTCTTCGGTAGATTTACCGGTTTTTAATTTCCAGGACACACGCTTCTCCTTACCTTTTTAGATGTCAGTTGTCCTCCCGGCAGTCCGGGAAAGGGTGTTTACTTCAGAGTGGGTTATTGATCCGGCGCGGCGGCGTACGCACCGTTTTTTAATAATTGGGCTGAGGTTTGCGTTTTACGGGCATATACCCATCGAGCGGACAGCGGCGTGGCAATAGCGGCCACAACGGAAAGGGCGGCAATCAATATATAACCGGACGACAGGTTAATATGTTGCATCATTACGCCCATCATTACCGGCCCGACAAACATCCCGCAGGAATAAATGGTCTGGAATAGTCCCATTCGCGTGGATTGTTCATCAGACGAGGTATTCACTACGCTGAGCGACATGAATGCGGCAAAGGCCATACCGAACGAAAAACCTGCCAGCGCCTGCCACAGGTAAATGACGTACATATTGCTGGTAAAGGGAATGCCGAAGGTGGAGATCACCTGTAAAACGATGCCGAGCACGGCGGTTTTTACCAGCCCAAGGCGCTGATAAAACACCGAGCTGCACAGGGCGATGGCCAGCCCGTAAAACAGAAGGTGGATGTTTCCGAGTACCGCGAGGATCCCCGCCCGGGCGCCGAGCTGTTCGGCGTAGACCGGCGTCAGCGTGTCCCGGGTGGCGAAGGGCACCAGAATGACGACGGTCGCCAGGATGCCAATCAGCCAGACGGAACGGTCGGCCAGCTGCTGGCGCGCGCCGGTGATGCAGGCTTTAAGCGTGGGGGCCTGCACCGGGTCGTGCACGTCCTGAATGCGGGTCGTCAGGATCAACGCCACCAGGGCGGAGATGCAGGAGACAAAAAAGGCGATGTTATTGGCAAAATAGTGAATCAGCACCGCGCCAATACAGTTGCCGAGAAACACGCCGATGGGCCCTGCCAGCGCCAGCAGCGCGACGGCGGCAGGGGCTTCGTTGCGACCGAAGTAACGCATGAACAGGATGTTGTACAGCACCCATGTCGCCGCCGTGACGCCGTCTGCCGCTTTCGCCAGATACAGCGTAATGGCATTGGGTTCAAGCCAGGCAATTGGCCAGGCGATAATTGGCAGCAGCAGGCCAATCTGGATGAAGATCCTGCGGCTTTTAACCACGTCGGAAATAATGCCTAACGGGAAGCGTATCAGAAGGGTTGCCAGCCCGGATGCGCCCATGATGATGCCCATGATCTGTGGCTCAATGCCCTGGTTGATCATCATGGGGGCCAGGAATGCATCAATGCTATGGATGCAGATAAAGAACAGGATGCTGATGATGAAAAAGAGCCGGGCTTCCCGACGGCGTAACAGTGCTTGAAACATGGTTTTGAACCTCTTAAGAATTAATGGGTTATAACCAGTCAGGGACGACGTTTACCGGTTCAATCCTTTGGGCGACTCCTGTTCTCTCCGGTACCATTGACGGTATGAAAACTCTTTGCATACGTATTCAAGATTTGAAGTTACGAAAAGGTTTCATGTTTGTAAAGTGATCTCGATCTTGTTGTGAGAATTTTAATTTTTTGTGTTGCATACGCATGCAAAGGTGGTGTAAGTATAAAAAACACCCACTTGCTGAGGCGTTTGAAGCACGCGCAAATGGGCAGGACGTTGATAAGGAATCAGGGGTAATGAAACGTAAGACTTTTGCAGCAGTCACATCCCAACAGGTCGCTCAGCTGGCGGGGGTATCGCAATCTGCGGTGTCGCGAACGTTCACGCCGGGGGCCAGCATTTCACCGGCAACGCGTGAAAAAGTGCTGAAGGCGGCGCGCGAGTTGGGCTATCGCCCGAATGCGATAGCCCGTTCGCTCAACACGGCGCGTTCGCGCATTATCGGTGTCGTCATTTCTTACTTTGATAACCCCTTTTACTCGCAGGTGCTGGAGGCGCTGGCACAAAAGCTGGATACGCTGAACTATCACCTGCTGCTGTTCGTTGGCGACCGGGACGGTAACGTTGACCGTATTTTTGACCAGATTATGCAGTACCGGGTGGATGGCATTGTGCTGGCCTCGGTGACGCTGTCGCTGGAGTTGTCCGAGGAATGTCTTGCCGCCGGGATCCCGGTAGTGCTGTTTAACCGCAGCGAAGAGAGTGGCATGGCCTCCAGCGTCAACAGTAATAACGAAGCGGCCGCGCGGCAGATTGCCGAGTTTCTGCTGGCGGGGGAGCACAAGCGTTTTGCCTACGTGGGCGGCGTGGCGGATTCCCCGGTCAATATCGCCCGCCAGCGCGGGTTCATCTCCACGCTGGAAGAACATGGCATCACCGATGTGCGGGTGGTGCACGGGAATTACGACGCTCAGCAAACCACCCGGGCGGCTTATACCCTGTTTTCGGCGTCGCCAGCGCCGGATGCGGTCTTTGTCGCCAACGATCATATGGCCGTCACGGTAATGGATGTGGCGCGCTATGAGTTTGGTTTGCGCATTCCGGAGGAGGTCTCCATTGTCGGGTATGACGACATCGGCCCTTCCGGCTGGCCCTCTTATGCGTTGACCTCGGCGTCGCAGCCGGTCGGCGCGATGGTAGATGCCACGGTGGAACTGTTAATGAAGCAAATTGACAGCGGAACCATAGAGCCTGAACAGATTACGGTGCCCGGTACGCTGGTGATACGCCACTCGGCGCGTCGCCCACGCAGCGGCGTTATCGAAACCAATGGTTTAACGCTATTCCAGTCTAAGGAGCGCACATGACCAGATTGCGGGGCTTCAGCCCTCAATTCGACTCTATCCAGCAGTTCATTTTGACGCTGACGCACGTGGTGTGGGAGCAGAAAGATATCGGCCAGCTGGCGGATTTTTACGCCACGCCGGTGGTTTTCACTACCCCCGAAAAACAGCTGCATGAGCTTTCCCAGTTTATGCGCCTGACGCTTGAGGCGATGCACAGCTTCCCGCAGCGAGCGGTGCTGACGGAGGATATTCTGTGCAGCCTGAACCCGGGGGACGAGTACTATGCGGCTCAGCGTACCGTAGCCCGCATTCAGCATCAGGGGGAGGGATTTTTTGGCCCGCCGACCGGGAAAAATGTCTGGGTCCGCACCTGGGCCGATCGCATCTGTGTTGATGGGGCCGTACGCCAGGAGTGGCTGCTTCAGGATCGTGCTGCGATTGTGGCGCAACTGGGGCTGGATATCCGCGAATTTGCCTTTAACCTGGCGACCATGCGCCAGCAGCTTGGCGTGGAGGCGGTCTCTGCCGAGACGCTGGATGCCCGCTGGGCGGGCGGGCCCGAGGGCGACGACGTAGAAGGGGCGCTGGCAGGCGTCGTTGAGCGCTACTTAACCATGTGGGCGGGCGGTAACAGTGGCGTGGTGCCCGGTCTCTATCACCCGGCGGCGACGCTTTACGCGCCGGGTCATTGCCTCTGCACCGGTGAGCAGGAAATTGGGGCACAGCTTTCTGGCTACCGCGCTTCATTTGCCGACAGCGAAACGCAGCTCCATCATCTGATTGTGCGTAAAGATCCTAACGAGCCGAATCGGCTTTCCCTGCGCTGGTCGTTATTAACCTGGCATGACGGTTACGGCAAATTTGGTGCGCCAACCCGTAAACCCATATCAATTACCGGTATCAGCCAGCTTGAATTACGTGATGGTTTAATTTTCCGTGAATATCTGGGGATCGATGAATTAGCGATCTGGTCGCAAATTGTAAATTAACAGGGGCGGCAGCCCCCTTATTCTGGCTGCCGAAAATAATCGAGTTTAATTCACCCTCACTTACGGGTGCGGGTTCTTATTGTCTGAAAACAGAGCAGGAGTTTATATGTCTTCCACCGAAGCAACAAATAAAGCACCAGCCGTACCCGAAAAAAGCAGCGTGAAATCGCTGAAAGAGGAACCTGTATTACAGGTGGAACGTCGTGATTTTGTCGATCTGGTACCGGAAAAAAGACCGCGCGTGCAATCATTACGCGGCTTTGATGACTGCTATACCGATATTGTCGATTATATAGTTCGCTGCACCCATAAAATATGGGACGAGCGCGATGTCGGCTTAATTTATTCTCACTATACCCATAACTGCGTGCTGTATAACGCGCTGGGGACACTCTATAACCGTGAGCAGGTGGTACAGGATACGCTGCAACGCTTAATTGCCTTCCCGGAGCGGCGCGGCATGGCAACCCAGGTTATCTGGAACGGAAATGATGTTGACGGTTTTTATACCTCTCACCTGGTGACGGGAAGCGGGCGGCATACCCAGCACAGCCATTTAGGCAAGCCGACCAACCGCACCTTCGTTACCCGTACCGTGGCAGATTGCATGATCCACGAGAATAAAATTTACCGGGAGTGGGTGGTCAGCGACAACATGTCGTTAATGAAACAGCTTGGCCTGAATACCGATCAAATCGCATTTAATATGGCAAAGGAGCAGTTTGATAAAGGCTTCCGCGTGATGGACATCGGCGAAAATGGCCGCATGCTGGGACAATATCCGCCGGAGATGGAGTGCGATGTATCCATTGCACACACCGATACGGAAGAGCAGTGTCTGCGCTGGCTGCATGAGATCTACAATCGTCGGATGTTCGGCAAAATCAAAGAGGTTTACGCCCCTAACGTGCAGTGGCATGGCCCGCTGATGAAAGAGCTGTACGGCACCGCGGCGGTAACCCATCAGACGCTGGCGCTGGTGGGGATGATCCCTGACGGCGCGTGGCTGCCGCAGCATATCTGTTCCAACCCGTGCGATGAAGGCGGCGTCAAAGTGGCGGTTCGCTGGATCATCGAAGGGCATCACCTGGGTTACGGCGAACTGGGCAAGCCGACCGGAGAACGACTGTTTGTGATGGGCATGTCGCACTACCACATCGTCAACGGCAAAATTGTTGATGAATGGGTCGTGTATGACCACCTGGCGCTGCTGGCGCAAATCAAACTCGGCCAGATGGAGGACGCGTAAATGTTAAATCAGGTGAGCTGGATTAAGGCCCCGCAGGGGCAGGATGCGCAGGCCGATCGTTCCCTAACGGAGAAGGTCAGCGCCATTATCGAGCGCGTGAAAACCGAAGGCGATACGGCGCTAAGAGCCTTTTCGCAGCAGTTTGATAACGCCGTGCCGACGCAGTTTGAGGTGAGCGAGCAGGAGATCGCCGAAGCACTGCAGGGGATGGATGCCCAGACGCGCCGCGACAGCGAGTTTGCTATTAATCAGGTGCGTCGTTTTGCGCAGGCGCAGCTGGCGACCATGCAGCCGCTGGAAGTTGAGACGCTGCCTGGCGTGCATCTCGGTCACCGGATCATCCCGGTGCAGACGGTGGGCTGCTACGTGCCGGGTGGGCGTTACCCGATCCTCTCTGCGCCGGTGATGTCGATTGTCCCTGCGACGGTGGCGGGCTGCGAACAGATCATCGCCTGTCTGCCGCCGGGAGCGCATCCGACGATGATCGCGGTTTGCCATCTGGCGGGCGCGCACCGCATTTTCAGGGTAGGTGGCGCGCAGGCCATTGCGGCCATGGCCTGGGGAACGGAGAGCATTCCATCGGTGGACAAAATCGTTGGGCCAGGCAACGCCTTCGTTAACGAAGCGAAACGCCAGGTGTTTGGTCGAGTCGGCATTGATGCCCTCGCCGGGCCGAGCGAGATTTTCACTATCGCTGACGACAGCGCCGATCCGCGCATTCTGGCCGCCGATATGCTGGCGCAGGCAGAGCACGATATTCATACCCGCGTCGGGCTGGCGACAACCAGCCGGGATATCGCTGAGCGTACCCTGGCGGAGGTTGAGCGTCAGCTTGCCAGCCTGCCAACGGCCGCCACGGCGGGGGAGGCGTGGCGCCGGCAGGGTGAGATTGCGCTTTGCGAAGATGAAGCGCAGCTGATTGCGTTTGCTGACCATATGGCGACGGAGCATTTGCAGGTGCATACCCGCGATCCGCACGCGACGGCGGCGAAGATCCGCAACTATGGCTCGCTGTTTATTGGTCAGAACGCCAGCGTGGTGTTCTCTGATAAATGCTGCGGCACCAACCACACGTTACCGACGATGGCTTCGGCACGCTATACCGGTGGTCTGTGGGTTGGGGCGTACGTCAAAATCTGTACCCATCAGTGGATTGACGAGCAGGGTATCCCGGCAATCGCAGAACCGGCGATCCGCCAGAGCCGTACCGAGGGGATGCAGGGGCACCGACGGGCGGCGGAAATTCGTCTGCGTCCGCAGGACATTGATGCCATTACTACCGGCATGCGGGACTAAAACGTATCCCGGGCAGCCTTCTGCCCGGTTTTCATCACGAGGGAGCCTGAGACTATGAAGCGCCTGATACCGCCAGACGACTGCCCGGAGGAAATTGCCCGCCGTCTCGACGTCATTCAGCAGCACCGGGCGCTCAACGCGATCCTCGGGGTTAACCCTGACGCCATGTCTCAGGCGGAACAGCATCAGCAGCAGCGTCGACGCGGGGAGCCGATCGGCCCCCTGCACGGCGTGCCGTTGATCGTCAAAGATAATATTGCCTGCGCACCGATGCCCATTACTCTTGGCTGCCGGGCGCTGGCCTCACTTAACGCGACGTCGGATGCGCTTGTTATACAGCGGTTGCGCAGGGCAGGAGCGATTATCCTCGCCAGAGCGAATATGTCCGAGTTTGCTTTTGACGTGCGCTCGCGAAGCTCGCTGGGGGGCGATGTGGCAAACCCGCTTCGCCCGTCACTCACCGCCGGAGGTTCCAGCGGAGGATGCGCCGCGGCGGTGGCGGCGGGGATGGCGGATGGCGCATTGGGTACCGATACCGGCGGCTCTATCCGCATTCCCTGTAGCTATACCGGGCTGGTGGGGCTACGGCCTGCTTTTCGCCGTTCACAGCTGGATGGCGTGGCGCCGCTCTCGCCCAGCAAAGATACCGTTGGGCCAATGGTACATAGCGTTGAAGATGCCGCCTTGCTGCATGCGGTGATCCATGGTTTGCCACCGGTTGCGCTTCCTGTGCGTTCGCTGAAAGGCGTTCGCTTTGGTGTGGTAACCGCGTTACAGGGAGAGGATGAGGTACAGCTGGAGGTCTGGCAGTCGGCGCTGCACACGTTGCGTCGTGCCGGAGCAACGCTGGTGGAGGTATCATTACCTTTGCTGGACGACGTAAGTCAGGCGACATGCCTGAGCCTGTATGAATTTCGCGTGGCGATTGACGACTGGCTTGGCAAACAGCCTGGCGCTCCCTCCGGACTGACAAGCATTGTGGACTCCGGCGCTTACCTGCCAGAGTTTGCGCCGTTTCTACGTCAGATGCTGGCGAGTAGCACGCTGAAAACTCCGCTCTGGCTGGCGGGGCGTCGCTTTCAGCGCCTGTTGCGGCAGAACCTTTGCCAGGTGGCGGAGGCGCAGCGCATCGACGGATTTGTGTATCCCACCGTACAACGGTTACCAGAAAGTATGGCGAAGATGCCGCCAGGCTGCGCGCCGGAACTGGCCGCCATCAGCGGCCTGCCAGCTATAACGTTGCCGTGCGGCGTAAGCCGTATCGGTCTGCCGGTGGGGATGGAGATGTTATCGGTGCAGGAGAATGAGACGGCGCTGATGGTGCTGGCGCTGGCGTGTGAGGGGGCGCTGGACGGGAAGGGACAGATATAAAAAGCCCGCAGAGCTTGCGCCGTGCGGGCTTTCAGCACTTCATCGGGTGATTCTGGTAATCACCGATGGAGGATTTTTGGACTGGTGGAGTCTGAATAAATTCATTAATAGGCTGTTTTTTGTTGATAATTTATAAATTCAACTTTCACGGGTATGCCAATGGCGATTTGTTGCAGTGTTTCCTGTGGTTAAGCAAACCTGTTTTTTGAATGGATCACATCAAGAAAAAGCTTTTTTGGATTTAACTGTTCACCCTTAACTTATATTTAGAAAGAAAAAGACCGGCTGTTGCCGGTCTGAGGTCGGTTAAGCCGTTACGGGTTTGTCTTCCTGTAGCTACTTCTAAGAAAGGGCAAGTCTGCGCACAGTCATCAGGAAATCGAATGGGGTTGAATCCCACAACTCAGGTGAGAAATCAAATCCATACCGGCTTTTGAATTGCTCATCCAGCCTGTCTTCGTAAAGCTTAAGAAAACAATCGACCTCTTCGGCTAACTCTTTTAACATCCAATCTGGGGCTGTTTTTTTATAGCGTTCAATAGTGCCCTCAATAGTATCCTCTCCCTCATTTATGAGGTCATGATCCTGATTGAAATAACCCTGAATCAGCTGATCAATATGATAGAAATTTTGCATAATCCATTTGTCCTATGGGGTCGGGAATGCTGTAAGGATATAGCGACAGAGCTGGTCATCCTTGTACTCGGAGTTTGGTTCAAAAGGCATTGAGTAGTTGCCTATTGCAGAACATCTTTTGCCGATGAACAAGAGGCGTGGCAAGCGGCATATGGGCACTGGATGCAAAAATGTAAAACTGGGGTTACTGAAGTTAGCGCTGGCCAAAGTTTTGCCGAGTGGACGTAATGTGGACATGGGCAAAAAAAGGGGTTACGTTTTCACGTAACCCCTTGTTTTATTTGGTGGGCTGGCGGAGTCTGAATAAGGTAATCAACTTTATGTTTTTATTGATAATTATTTAATTCAACTTTCATTGGTATACCTAAGCGTATACCAATGGCGATTCGTTGCAGTGTTTCATACGGCTAAACAAACCCGTTTTTTTAATGGATCGCATCAAGAAAAAAAGTTTTTTTGCATTTAACTGTTCACACTCTTCACTAGTGTAATTTTACAATTTAAATCAATGTGTTAAGTGGTGATGGGTTGGTGAAGAGTGAACAGTCGACTCTTCACCTTTGTGATTTTTGCGCGCGCAGGTTGCACCAGGTCAGGCGCGGAGGGGGGGGGTAAAAAGTTTTTTTAGGTTTTACTGTTCACACTGTTCACCTTCCATTTTTATACAGTAATTTCATGGTGTTAAGTGGTGAACAGATGGTGAAGGGTGAACAGTCGATTGTTCACCTCAAGGGGCAATCAGACATAAAAAGACCGGCGGTTGCCGGTCTGAGGTAGGTTATGTCGCTGCGGTTTCATCGCACTTCGGCAGCCAGTCGCCGTTGCTGTCCTCCCTGAGCGTCAGGTTGGTTTGCGTGCCCTGTTTAGTGTGCCGCTTTTCATAATTCATCCCGTACTCTTTCAGCATCATCGGCAGCCCCAGCCCGAACATTTTCAGGCTCAGCACGTGTTTGTAACCGTTCGCCTCCATATAAACCAGATAGGCGTGATAGAGATAGTTACGGGGTTGTCGCGGGATAATATTGGCGTTCCCCATAAACATCCCGTTCGTCTGCGGCAGTGCTTCCAGATAGCCGCAAAAATCAAACGTCGGGTCAGCATCGCGCTTGATGCTGAGCGCCTCGTCGGAGTTCTGCTGTGACTGGAGCAGTGCGCGGGCGCTCATCGGGTCACTGAACTGCTGCATAAGCTGGCGTACAATGACGGCCAGCTCCTGTGCGATTTTGTCCTTAAGCTGCGGGTCACGCTCCTCCGGGGCGATTTGTTCCGGGAAGTGGATGATTACCCGACGACGGGACACACCACCGCTCCGGTCGGTGAAGCGCATCGGGTTATTGTTCACGGCCAGAATCACCGCCGGGATATAGGCCGAATACGCATCGCGGTATTTCGGGTCGACCGACACCGCATCGCCGCCGGTGATGGCCTTAAGTCCTGCACCATCCCCGCTCCATTTCTCCTGGTCAGGCAGGCGAATCAGCGAGAAGCCAATCAGCGCCGCGCGCTCACGTGGTGATTCCAGCGTTTCGATGGTCGCTGACGTGGCGTTATCCTCCCCGGCAAGCAGGGTCGCAATTTCGGCCAGAATACTTTTACCGCTGCCACCCGGCCCGGTGACTTCGAGAAAGAGCTGCCAGTCGTAGCGGTTCGCCAGCACCATAAACAGCGCAGCCAGAATAACGTCCCGCTTTTCAGCGTTGCCGCTGGCCGCCCGGTCAAGCCAGCGCCAGAAATTTGGCGCATGGGTTTCCAGCGTTTCACCCTCCACCGGCGGCGTAAAGTCCACATCGCACAGCGTGCGCAGCCAGTGTGATTTGCTGTGTGGGCTGAACACGCCGGTGAGGGTATCGAGCACGCCGTTGCGAAAACCAATCAGACGGCGCGCCGGGGCGGCCTGCTGCGGGATAATCAGTTTCAGGGTGTCGACCACCGAGGCAATTCGCCCTGACGAGAACGGGGCGCGCAGGCGCTGGAACAGCCCGGCCACATCGCGTGCAAAGTCCGATGGCGGAATAATTTTCCATGTCCCGGCGTCATACCGTGACAGGAGCTGGCCGTTGGCGTCCACGGCCAGCGCTTCACCGTAATGCTCATGCACCCGCATCGCCTTTTCACTGGTACTCATGGCGGTAAATTCCGCCTCGCTCATGGTGTCGAACGGGCTTTGCGCCGGTGGCCGGATGGCACCATAAATCGCCTTACGCGTGACGTCCTCGCCCTGCTGCATAAACGCATCATTCCAGTCACCGAACACCGGCGGGAGGGCAACCGTGCCCTCACAGGCCTGTGCGGCCGCTGCGGCTTTTGTCTGGCCGTTCCCGCTGAGGTCGCGGTCGGCGGCGAGCACGATCTGACAGGCCGGATGTTGACTGCGGGCAAGGCTCGCCAGAGAAAGAAGGTTCACGGACGAGAGCGCCACCATGACGGTTTCACCGGTCAGGTGATGCACGGTGAGCGCGGTCGCATAGCCTTCCGCTATCCACAGCCGCTTTCCTGCCTCTTTTTTCCCTTCGAGGGTGTGACATGTCCCTTTTACCGCTCCGCCTTTCAGGGTGCGTTTGAGACCCTCAGAATTGATAAGCTGAAGGTTAACCAGCGCGCCGGTATCGTCATACAACGGCACAGCCACATCACCGGCGTGGAACGTCACGCCGCCGGTTTTGTGTGTACCGGTCAGCATGACACATTCATGACCGGGGAAGCCCTTGCGGGTCAGGTAAGCGTTACCGGTGGCCGTGCGGGTTTTCTCCATGAGTGTTACGGCCAGCATGGCGGCCGCCTTGCGGTCGGCATCGGTTTCAGCCTCAGCGGCGGCAATAATGTCCTCAGCAACCGGCGACAGGTTGCCGGTCAGGGCGTTCACCTTTCCGGCGGCCTCGGAGGCCGACACGCCGAACACCTTTTCGACCAGTTTCAGTCCGTCACCCGCGCCGCACTGGTTGCAGAACCACGTCCCGCGCCCCTCTTTATCGTCAAAGCGAAAGCGGTCAGAGCCGCCGCACACCGGGCAGGCCTGATGCCGGTTTTTCATCACCTTCACACCCAGCGCCGGGAGAATGCGCGGCCAGTGACCGCACGCCTGTTTTACGGTGTCCGTTACGTTCATTTTCATCGTTATTTTCTCCCTCAGTGCAGTGCAGGCGATTTGATATGTCGGGCGCAGAGCTCATCCATCACGGCGAGTCCCAGAAAGGACAGCGACGGTGCGGCTTTAAGTGGCCCGGCTTCCATTAAATCTTCCAGCAGCGCACAGGCAATCTGACGGCCTTTTTCCTCACCGTGCTGGCGCAGGTAGAAGCCTTCCAGCTCGGCGGCAATGGCGCTTTCCAGCGCGTCGAGGGTAAGGTGCGGGTAGCGGTGCTGACGTTCGCACACCGACAGCCAGGCACAGGCCACAGCGCGGCGATACAGGGCGGCGCGTAATACCGGCGATAATGGCTTTTTCATGCGTTAGCCTCCCCGGTCAGCCAGCGCTGATTACAGCGCTCGACCACGCCGTCGAGCTGGGCGGTCATCAGGTAAATTACGGAGGTGAGCTGAGACTGCTGCGCCGGGTCGCGGCGAAGGGTGGTGCAGTCCTGCTCCTGCATCAGGGTATTAACGAAGTGGCCGACGTTGCGAAGATGTTCCAGGCATTCGAGTTCCTGAATGGTGATGGTGGTGTGTTTCATGCGTGCACCTCCGCCACCGGCAGACGACCAGCAAACGACAGGACGTAATCACGCACAAGAGAAAGGCGTGCAGCGTGTTCATCACCGGCAACGGTGCGGAGCATACAGATACGGGGTTTACGGTCTGCGCGGCGAACGGCGGCAAACACAAAGACAAACTGCGGGTGTGACGGGGTGAGGATCGTAGCCATAAGGGCAACCTCCATTGAGTAGCGGTTATCGCCACCACCGGAGTTCTCACGCTCGGGTGGTAGCCCAGACGGGGGTGAGAAACCGGCCTCAATGGATACCGGCCAGCCCGAAGGCTGCCCCGCCTGAGCCACCATTACGCAGATACAGCAACGGCTTAAGAACCGATGCGTAAACAACGGGTGCACATAGGCATAGACACAAAAAAAGACGCATGGCGCGTCCGGTGTCGCCACTGAGTAACTCGGGTTCTCACGCCCGGCTGCCGATTTTGCGGCAACGGGAAAACTGTACTAGGAAACACACAACAGAAGCAAGCCAGAAAAAGGGGCTGTTTGCTGAACGGTCATCATCATGCGTCGTAACCCCGGTTACGTTCGGCAATGCGATCCGCCATCCATCCGGTAATTTCTGACTGTGCCCACGCCACGTTTTTACCGCCGAGGGAGATTTGTTTCGGGAAAGCCTCCCGGCTGATGAGGTCGTAAATGGTCGACCGGGACAGGCCGCACAGGTGCATCACTTCCGGCAGACGGATAAAGCGCTCGTGAACGGCGCCAGAGACCGGCATCATCGGTGCGGCAGGGGCAGAAGACGGGGAAGAAAAAGCGGTGTGCATTGGGCTACCTCATAAAGTCCATACAGTGCCGGTCGTGTCCGTCCGGCTTCAGGTAGCTTTCTATTTTGTTAATATTTTCTCTCAGGGCAACAAGTCATTTTGTTGTGCCTCACCACACAACAGAGCGATTTTCATACAGTGGCAATCCCTGACAATCGTTGGCAATCCTTGATAATCCTTTGGCAAACCGATGATTACTTTTATTTATAGTCTTCTGTCTTTTAATCGCTAAAAAGTCTAAGTGGGTCATTCATCAGAAAATAACAGGGTGAACAGTGGTGAACAGACGGTGAACAGTCATACCCTCAACTGTTCACCCTTTAATTCACTGTATTACTTATCTTTTTTCTTATGGTGAAGAGTGGTGAACAGTAAACAGTAAAAAAACAAATGGTGAGTAGGGTTTTCCTGCGACCTTTCTCTGGCAAGCCGGTTTTTTGAGTGCTGTTTGTGCCAGCGCTGCCACAACTGCAACCGGTCGCGATGTTGTGTGGTGCACGGCAGAATCTCTTCATCTTGATATCCCGAGGAGAACAACCATGACTGACACCACCCTTCCTGAATACCTGAAACCTTCATTTAACCGTCTTGATAAGGCAAAAGCCGTCCACACTGAAAATGCCCGCAATCTGGATGAAGTCACCACGGCCATCACCCGTACTGCGGAGCAAAAAGCAGGGCTGGAGCAGGAGAACGGCATCGATACAGGCGAATGGCGAAATGCCTTTCGCGCCGCCGGTGCAGTGCTGACGGATGAACTCAGAAACCGTCACCTGATGCGCGTTGCTTCCCGTGAGCTGGCGCAGGAATGTGACTCGATGGCAGAAGTGCTGAATTTTGAACGCGATAAACTGGAAGCGGCCTGTAGCGTCTCGGCACGAGACTACCGCCAGGAGCATTACGACCTCCTGAGAAAATATGCCTCCGGTGAGCTTGATAAGGCACTCAGGGAAGCCTGTGGGCCGCTCATCCGGGCGATGAAGCTGAAAATGCTGTCACGCACTGGTGAGCCTGAAAGGGAAGCGGAAGCCGCACTGGGGTATGTGGAGCCGGAGAAGGAAATCATGCAGGAGGTCGTGTCATGGCTTATGGATGCGGCCACGAAACATCACATTCGCCTCAGTGATGAACCCGTACTTTATCGCACCGGGCTGTCGGCCGAAACACTCCCGCACATGGATTATAAGACAGCCTCAACGCCTGCACGCCGCACCCGGTTTTATAACGAGCTGCGTGAGCGTGAGACCGACCTTAAAGCGCGTGGCCTGCTGCCATGATGCACTGTCCGTTCTGCAAAAGTCCGGCGCACACACGCAGCAGCCGATATTTGTCGGAAAAGGTGAAACAGAGTTATTACCAGTGCACGAATATTGTGTGTTCGGCTTCTTTCCGGGCGATGACGGCAGTGGACAAAATCATACAGTCACCGGCACTGGCCGACCTGAGCGATGACGAATTTATCGTGTGTGAGTCCGGTAAAATTAAAAAGCAACGTTTTCATTAATCACGGGGATTTCGATGACAACCTTAACGCTGGAGCAGGCTTATGAAGCCTGCCAGAACAACAAATCCACCTGGCTGAATCTCAAAGCCGAGCTGGCTGCGACCGAAGAGGAATACCGGGAACAGCTTCAGGCGGATACCGAACATCCCGCCGGTCGTCTTCAGGTACTGCGCGACACAGTTGACGTCAGACAGTGGGAAATTAACGGTGCGGCCGGGCGTTATATACGCTCGCATGAAGCCGTGCAGCATATCAGCATCAGTGACCGGCTTGATGAATTTATGCAGGCGCACGGCGATATACTGGTCTCCATTCTGGCACCGGAACTGATGGATATCAGCGGGCAGTCAGACCGGATGAAAGAGCGTGCGGTTGACCGGTCACTGATTTATCTGCGTGAAGCCCTTCTGGTCTGGCTGACGGGAGGAAAAAAAATAGAATATTGTGCACAGGACAGCGCAATTTTAACGGCCATCGGATTCAGGCCTGACGCGGCTTCGCGGGTGGATAATCAGGTAAAATATTCACCCGCAAAAAACATGATTTTTGCCCGCCGTCGTGCAGAACTGGCCGCGCAGTAGCCCACTAAATAAATCCCCGAAAATACCGCTATTTTTCCGAAAAAAAGCCATGCATGTCTAAGGTGCATGGTTTTGCATGAGTTTTTACGTCACTGAATCTCTCTCCCGCGCCAGTGCTGGCACGCCCTGAGCCCTGTCATGCACCTGCATTAAAAGCGCCCCGTTAAGCGGGCAGGCGTGGCGGGGAGAGCATTGCGCGCTGCATTTAAATTTGCTGACTTAGTGCATCCCCCAATGGTCTCGATTGAGTGCGATATTGGTTTGGAGGGATAAGTACAATGTAGTGCGTATCTGAAGAGCCCAGGAACAGTGAGTAGTGAACGTATTATTGATTATGAAAATAGTCGTTACAGTGTTCAAAAATCCTTTGCTTCAATATATGTAATTGAAATAAAAGAGTAACTTATTCTTTTTTTGATTTTTAAAACAACTTTAATCTGTCTAACTTGTGATCTTTTTCTTAATGTAATACAAATGAGAGTGTTCCCATTGTCATGTGCTTAAAGTAAGGAGTGCTGTATGAAGTTTTCTGAAGCTTTTAATATGGAATTTCAGCAATCAAATTTAGATTTTATTGATATCCCTTTGGATACTGATTTACAATTTTTTATAGATCCCACCTCTATTCGAGCGTTAAAAACAAATTGGGGAGGTGGCCTTGAGAAATTAATTCAGGATTATTTCGCAGATGTTATGGCTAGTATAAAAAACGGAGACCTTAAAAGAGCTGGAGTATTATTATCTTCATTGAAGGAATCCAATTCATTTCATCTTGGGTATTCTTCTAAAAAATCCTCTGGCAAAGCCTTAGGAGTTAAAACGGCAGAGCTAATTTTAGAGTCATTGAAAAATAGTAAAGCAGCTCAAACAGGATTACTGCATGATCTTGAGGATACAGCATTAACTATTGACGGGATTGCTTCCGACAGGATTTCTGATTCTGTATGTAATATACTTAAGCTTCCGTTTATAGAATATACACAAAAGATTTGTGAATTTTATAATGTGGATATGTCAGATGTTTCTGGTATTCGTTTGTGGGATCCGAATAGTGGGCGATGGGGAAAAAGAACATTCAAGCTCCCTGTTTACAATGGTGATGAAATTATACTTATTCCAAAGGTACTGGCTAGAGAAAAGATAGCTTATTCACACTCCAAATTTTATCGGAAATATATAATTCCAGAGATTAGAGCAGAACATCTTAAAGCAGGGTCTGCGCTTGTAACTCTTTTAAGAGGGAAGCAAACAGTAACAGCTACAAAGATTATCGAAGAATTTGGGCAGTCTAAGGAGTTTATTGAGGAACAGATAGTAAAATATCCTGATGCAATAAAGCAATACAAAGAAGAACTATTGCTTTCACCGCCACCGCCTCTTCCCCATAAAAGCTTTGATAATTCAACAGGGGCTGTAACTGGTCCACTATCATCAGATGTTGAGAATCTCAAGCTTGCAATAAAAGAAAATGATGAGCAATTGTATATTGAAAGCCTTAAAAAAATATTTCTGACTATATTTTATCCTTCTCTTTTTTATCCGTGCTTGATAAAGAAAAATATGCATGGTTATAGCTTTTCAATGTTAAATGAATCTCGTGCGGGATTCTTTTTTGATTTTTCGGTTTTTGAAATTCCGGCTGATAAAGTTTTAGTTAATATTGTGATGTCAAGCTCTCATATTAGTGAGGGTTATCTGGAAAACCTAGTTCAAGAAATGGATGTTATTAAAACATCAGTTTGTTTATTGTCTTGCTGTGAAGCAACAAACGAACTGCAAAAAGACAAGATAAAGGCGTTGGCAAAAAGCAAAGGTAAGTATATTTTTATTATAAATAGTGCGGTTATTAATGGTGTTTTAGACGAGTATTATAAAATTGGTGAGCAGCATTTCAGTATGTTGCGTGATAAATTCAAAGAATTTAATTAAGTATATGGAAGGTGGTGATTTATCACCACCTTATTTTTACCTGCATGATAATCTAATTAATTCGCCCCACCAACTCATTAATTCAATTCTTTTTTGAAGATATGTTGAACGGTTGTATGCTCGCCGAACTTCATTTTTATCAATATGTGCCAATGCGGCCTCAATGACATCTGAATTAAATCCAGCTTCATTCATAGATGTACTGGCAATGGAGCGTAATCCGTGAGCTACCAACTTTCCTCCATACCCAATCCGTTTTAATGCTGCATTGGCAGTCTGGCTATTCATTGGTTGTTTAGGGTCATTTCTGCTTGGGAAAATATGCTCACGATGCGCACTAATAGGTTTCATTACCTCTAGAATGTCTAATGCCTGAGTGGATAAAGGAACAATGTGCTCTCGCTTGGCCTTCATCCGTTCGGCTGGAATTGTCCAGAGCTTGGCATCGAGATCGATCTCTGACCACCGAGCGCCGGAGGCCTCAGAAGGGCGCACAAGGGTCAGAAGTTGCCACTCAATAAGACAACGCGTCGGAACAGACAGATTAGACATAACCAAAGAACGCATCAGCTTTGGCAATTCCTCTGGCCGCAGCGTCGGCATGTTTTGTTTTTTGGGCTTTTCAAAAGCCATTCCAACACCTGAAGCTGGATTCGCATCAATCAGACCCGTGTTTACGGCATAAATCATTATCTCGTTAATGCGCTGAACCAGTCGACGCACAGTCTCAAGCGCACCACGAGCTTTGATTGGCTCAAGGGCTTCAACCAAAGTTCGGGCTTTTATTTGCTGAACGGAGATCTCACCGATGGCTGGGAATACATCTTTCTCCAGTGAACGCCAAATGTCTTTTGCGTAATCAGGGGTAACGCTTTTGCTTTTGAGCTGGAACCAGTTAGCGGCGACCGTTGAGAAAATACTGTCCAGTGCGATTTGCTGCTGTTCCTCTGCAACTTCAGCTTGAATTTGCGGATCGATTCCGTTGGCTAATAAGGCAAGGTAATCAGCTCTTAACCCTCGGGCATCAGCAAGCGAAAGTGCAGGGAAGGCACCGAGCCCCATCATTGTTCGCTGCTTTGTTGCCGGGCGTTGATAACGGAAACGCCAGAGCTTTTTCCCGCTGGTTTTCACTATCAGGAAAAGCCCATCGCCATCATGCAGCGTTAGATCCTTCTCTATCGCTTTAGCGCGCAGAACTTCGGTGTTGGTCAGGGGGCGTGTTGTCCGTGCCACTGTGGCCGCTCCTTCATGAATTGGTATACGCTTTTAGGTATACATCCTACCGTATACCTAAACGTATACCAATAATCACCGGATTTAGCCGGATGTTCTCGGACAACGACAGACACAAAAAAGCCCGCAGGGCTTGTGCCATGCGGGCTTTCTGTACTTCACCGGACGTATCCGGATCATTATTTGGTGGAGCTGGCGGGAGTTGAACCCGCGTCCGAAATTTCTACATCCTCGGTACTACATGCTTAGTTTGTCTTTACATTCGCACGCCAGCTGCGGACAAACACGCCACTAACGAACTAGCCTGATTAGTTTTAACGCTTCAACCCCAGGCAGGGTTTCCACGCGATCTCTTTTGGGTTTGACCTCTCTTTGATCCCCGTCTTAAGAGCGGAAGCTAGGGAGAGAGGGCTCTTAGCAGGTTATTAAGCTGCTAAAGCGTAGTTTTCGTCGTTTGCGACTATTTTTTTGCGGCTTTTAACGAGGCAAACCGCCCCTCGGCATGCACCTTGGGTTTCGCAAATCCCGTCGAATCCAGAATCAGCCCCAATAGTGTTGAACTCAGTATACCAGATTTCACTTCCTCGATACCAGCCCGAAACGCTAACTTATTGAATAGTACAATAAGCGCGCAGAATCAACGTCCTGCGTTTTTCATGATACGTGCTTTGTCGAGCTGCCACTCGCGTGCTTTCAGGTCAGTACGTTTGTCGTGCTGTTTCTTACCTTTCGCCACGCCGATTTTCACTTTGCACCAGGCATTTTTCCAGTACAAAGAGAGCGCCACCACGGTGAAGCCTTCGCGGTTGATGCGTCCGTAGAGGGATTCCAGTTCGCGCTTGTTCAGCAGCAGCTTACGGGTGCGGGTTGGATCGCAGACGTAATGTGAAGAGGCGACGGTCAGCGGCGTAAAGTTCGCGCCGAACAGGAAGGCCTCACCGTCTTTCAGGATCACGTAGCTGTCGCCGATATTGGCTTTCCCGGCACGCAGCGATTTTACTTCCCAGCCCTGCAACGCAAGGCCAGCCTCGAATTCTTCTTCGATGAAATACTCGTGGCGAGCACGCTTGTTGAGCGCAATGGTCGCCGAACCAGGTTTATGTGCTTTTTTCTTCGTCATAAGTGTCGTAAAGCCGTCGGTAATCTGATTTTAAAAAGTCACCTCATTGCGTCCTGTGAGGTCTAACGCGCTATCTTAGCACGAGATAAGGCTTAGCGTTTTTTTAACAGGTGATAAATGTTATTATTTGTCTGTTGTGTGACCATGGAAAATGCTATGCCTCAGATTAGCCGTACTGCGCTTGTTCCCTACAGCGCGGAACAAATGTATCAGTTAGTGAACGACGTTCAGTCCTATCCGGAATTTATTCCAGGATGCACCGGTAGCCGGGTGCTGGAATCCGGCCCGACTCAGATGACTGCGGCCGTGGATGTCTCCAAAGCGGGGATCAGCAAAACGTTCACCACGCGCAATACCCTGACGAGCAATCAGAGTATTTTGATGCATCTGGTGGATGGTCCGTTTAAAAAACTGATGGGAGGGTGGAAGTTTACGCCACTGAGCGCTGACGCCTGCCGCATTGAATTTCATCTGGATTTTGAATTTACCAATAAGCTGATCGAACTGGCGTTTGGCCGAATATTTAAAGAGCTGGCCTCGAATATGGTTCAGGCGTTCACCACGCGCGCCAAAGAGGTTTACAGTGTCGCATAAGATTGCTGTTGAGGTGGTGTATGCGCTGCCGGAGAAGCAGTATTTGCAGCGCGTGACGCTTGAAGAGGGCGCCACCGTTGAGGCGGCTATCCGGGCCTCCGGCATCCTTGAACTTCGCCGTGATATTGACCTGGCGAAGAATAAAGTCGGCATTTATAGCCGTCCGGTTAAGCTCGGTGATGTGCTGAAAGAGGGCGACAGGGTTGAAATCTATCGTCCGCTGATTGCCGACCCGAAAGAGTTGCGCCGTCAGCGAGCAGAGAAATCCGGTAAGTAGCCAAATAAACATACACAAAAAAGGTGCTCATTGAGCACCTTTTTGCGTTGCTGACGCCTGATTATTTGGTCAGGGCAGGCTTGTTGTCGATGTTGGTCAGCACACCGGCACTGCTGAAGGTCAGCGTCAGGGTTTGCTGGGTCACATCTTCATGACCAGGCTGCTGGCGGAATACATAGAACCAGGTATTTGTGCCGAACGGATCGGACATCATCGGGGTTCCCAGGGCATAAGCGACCTGCTGTTGTGTCATACCTACGCGGATTTTGGACACATCGTTAGGAGTAAGGTAGTTCCCCTGGTTGATGTCAGGACGGTAAACCACTTTCTCCAGAGTGGAACAGCCTGCGGTCAACATCAGAAGAACCGCTGCGGCAGCGGTCAGCGTTTTACAGCGCATAGTGATTTGATTCCTTTTCGGGCCCGAGCAGTACGCGGCTCATATGTAATATGCCGATGATAATAGACCTTGCCCCACTTTGAAACTGGTCTGGCGGCGTTTTTGTTGTTCTGTATGACCCTGAGATCCCGAAAAAGTTTATGCCGCCAGCAGTTCTTTCGCATTCGCGAGCGTATTACGGGTGACTTCACTGCCCCCCAGCAGGCGTGCCAGCTCCTGCAAGCGTGAGCGTTTATCCAGCGGTTTCATGTGCGTTTCCGTCATTTCGCCATCGGTTTCCTTGCTAACGATAAAGTGGTGATGACCACAGCCGGCGACCTGCGGCAGGTGAGTCACACACATAACCTGCGTCGATTCACCCAACTGACGCAGCAGTTTGCCAACAACGGCCGCGGTCGGGCCGCTGATACCCACATCCACTTCATCGAAAATCAACGCCGGGGTTTCCATTTTACGGGCGGTAATCACCTGAATGGCCAGGGCGATACGCGACAGTTCACCGCCAGAAGCCACTTTCGAAATCGCCTGTAAAGGCTGGCCTGGGTTGGTGGTGACGCGGAATTCTACGCGGTCTGCGCCTTCCGCCGTCAGGTGATGCTCTTCAAAGCGAACATCAATAGTGAACACCCCATGCGGCATCGCCAGCGTATGCATGCTGTCGGTAATATGCTGGCTAAGCTCCAGAGCATAGTGCTGTCGCACGTCGTGCAGCCGTTTCGCCGTTTCCAGCGCCTGCTGATGATGCAGATTAACCGCCAGAGACAAGGTTTCGAGGGAATCGGCCTGATCGTCCAGCTGCTGCTGTTCCTCCAGCAGAGACTGATAGTAATTCGGCAGCTCTTCCGGGGTAACGTGATGCTTACGCGCCAGTGAAATCTGACGGGAGATGCGTTGCTCAAGCTCGAACAGACGGTTCGGGTCGAGATCCAGACGTTCACAGTAGTGGCGCAGCTCATCCCCGGCTTCTGAAATCTGAATTGCGGCCTCTTCCAGCATTTCCAGTACGCCAGAAAGCTTATTGTCCATGCCGGTCAGTTCGGTCACAAGCTGACGCACGGTATATAGTTGGCTCTGCAAATTCACGTCTTCGCCATCCGCCAGCATGTTCAGGGCATTCTGACTGATGGAAAGCAGCTGACCGCTGTTGGCCAGACGCTTGTACTCCTCGTCGATTTGCTCAAATTCACCCGCCTGAGGGTTAAATTCGTTCAGCTCTTTCAACTGATATTCCAGCAGCTCGGCGCGCGCGGTACGCTCCTGGCTTTGCTGTTGATGCTGCGCAAGTTCGCGGCAGCTTTGATGCCACTGACGATAGTGCTCAGCCATGAGTTGAGTAAGCGCGTACTCACCCGCGTAGCCATCGAGCAAGGCTTTCTGCTGCTCGGGTTTGATTAGCTGCTGGTGCGCGTGCTGACCATGGATCTGGATGAGCAGCTGGCCCAGCTCGCGAAGCTGGGAAAGGGGAACCGCTGTACCATTGATAAAACCGCGGGAGCGGCCATCACTGCTGATGACGCGACGAAGTAAACACTCACGTCCATCTTCCAGCTGGTTCGCTTCCAGCCAGCGCAGGGCGGCAGGCGTGTCTTTTAACGAGAAGCGGGCGCAGAGATCGGCACGGGCCGCACCTGTGCGCACCATATCACCCTCTGCACGACCGCCGAGGCACAAGCCGAGGGCATCAATGGCAATGGATTTACCTGCACCGGTTTCACCGGTAATCGCCGTCATTCCGCTATGGAAGTCGATCTCAAGCTCACGAACAATGGCAAAGTTGCTGATGGTCAGTTGTGCCAGCATAATTGTTTTCCTGTATGAAAAACCATAACTGTGTTTGTATACAGTATAAACTGGTTTTATATACAGTAAAGCGCTGGATGTAAAATCAGAACAATTTTTTTGACCAGCCGAGTTTTGAGCTTAATGTATTGAAATAACTGTAATCTTTTGGATGGATAAGGTTCAGGTGATAATCGCAGCGGCGAATGAGGACATCTTCTCCTTCCTGAATGGGAAGCGCAATCTGGCTGTCGCAGCTGATCTCCAGGTCGCTGCGGCGATGGGAAAAACGCAGGCGGATGGTGCTGTCGCCGTTGATCACCAGCGGACGCGCCGAGAGCGTATGCGGGAACATCGGCACCAGGGTGATCGCATCCAGCGATGGCGTCAGGATTGGGCCTCCGGCTGAAAGCGAATAGGCAGTTGACCCCGTCGGGGTTGAAATAATCAGCCCGTCAGACCGCTGCGAGAAAGCGAAGATTTCGTCGATATAGACTTCGAACTCGATCATGTGCGCCACTTTACCAGGGTGGAGAACCACCTCGTTAATAGCGGTGCTGATGCGCTTCTGGCAATCCTGCTGGCAGACCTGGGCTTCAAGTAAAAACCGTTTTTCACTGATATAGTGACCTTCCAGCACGTCCGCCAGCTGCTGTTGCGCATTGTCCGGGTCGAGGTCGGTCAGGAAACCAAGATTGCCACGGTTAATACCAATAACCTTAATATCATAGCGAGCCAGCGTTCGCGCCGCGCCCAGCATATTGCCGTCGCCGCCGACCACCACGGCGAGATCCGCCTGCTGGCCAATTTCCGCCAGCGTGCCGGTTCTGACGCTTTTAAGCTGCAACTCCTGGGCGATCTGCTGCTCGACCATCACTTCATAGCCTTTACCACACAGCCAGCGATACAACATTTCATGTGTCGTCAATGCGGTAGGGTGACGCGGATGGCCGACGATCCCAATACACCTGAAATGATTATTCATTTTCTGGAGGTCCTTGTGCCTGATGAATGATGACAATCTGCCTTGTTCCCTTGAATCCAGGAAACTGATCCCCATAATAAGCGAAGTTAGCGAGATGAATGCAGAAAAACGCGGAGAAATTCATGAGTAGTAAAGAACAGAAAACGCCTGAGGGGCAAGCCCCTGAAGAAATTATCACGGAACAGCACGATGAAGTTGAGGCAGTAGAGCCAGACACGTCTGCTGAGCAGGTGGACCCGCGCGATGAAAAAATTGCCAATCTGGAAGCTCAGTTGGTAGAAGCGCAGAATCGCGAACGCGATGGCGTACTGCGTATCAAAGCGGAAATGGAAAACCTGCGCCGTCGTACCGAGCTGGACGTTGAAAAGGCGCACAAATTTGCGCTGGAGAAATTCGTCAACGAACTGCTTCCGGTGATCGACAGCCTGGATCGCGCGCTGGAAGTGGCGGATAAAGCTAATCCGGATAACGCGGCGATGATTGAAGGCATCGAGCTGACGCTGAAATCCATGCTGGATGTGGTGCGTAAGTTCGGTGTTGAAGTGATTGCCGATACGGATGTACCGCTGGATCCAAACGTTCACCAGGCCATTGCGATGGTGGAATCCGAAGATGTTGCCGCGGGTAACGTACTGGGCGTGATGCAGAAAGGGTATACCCTGAACGGTCGTACTATTCGCGCTGCGATGGTGACCGTGGCGAAAGCGAAAGCGTAATTTGCCGACCCGTAGTGCCGGGTGGCGGCTTCGCCTTACCCGGCCTACAACATTACTCGGCGATACTTTCGCGTAAAGGTTTAACGGGCAGGACCTTCACCTGCTTAATCATATTGTCCTGCACGTCCAGAATATCAATATCATACTGCTCAATGCGCACGCGCGTACCTGCCGCCGGGATCTCTTCCAGCGCTTCCAGGATCATTCCGTTCATCGTCCGCGCTTCGTCTTCCGGCAAATGCCAGTTAAACGCTTTATTGATTTCACGAATGTTGGCGCTGCCGTCGATAAGCACTGACCCGTCGTTTTGCGGGGTGACTTCTTCTGCAAGGGAAGGCGACATTGACGTGGTAAAGTCCCCGACAATCTCTTCCAGAATATCTTCGACCGTCACCAGCCCCTGTATGTCGCCGTATTCATCCACCACCAGACCGACTTTCTTCTTGTTTCGCTGGAACTTCACCAGCTGCGTGCTGAGTGGGGTGCCTTCCGGCACGTAGTAAATTTCGTCGGCGGCGCGCAGCATCACCTCTTTGGTGAACTCGTTTTTCTCAGTCATCAGACGATAGGCCTCGCGCACACGCAGCATGCTGATGGCATCGTCGAGAGAATCGCGATAGAGGACGATACGCCCGTGCGGGGAGTGCGTCAGCTGGCGGACAATGGCCTTCCAGTCGTCGTTAATATCAATCCCGACGATTTCATTGCGCGGCACCATAATGTCGTCAACGCTGACCTTTTCCAGATCCAGCACCGACAGGAGCATGTCCTGATTGCGACGGGAGATCTGCGAGCGGGATTCGTTCACGATGGTACGCAGTTCGTCTTTGCTGAGCGCGCTACTGATGGTGACGTCTGCCTTTATACCAACCATGCGCATCAGCACCCGTGTCACCATATTCAGCAGCCAGACCAGCGGCATCATCAGAATAAGCAGCGGTGCTAACAGGAAACTGCTCGGGTAGGCGACTTTTTCCGGGTAAAGCGCCGCGATGGTTTTGGGCAGCACTTCCGCAAACACCAGCACCACAAACGTGAGCACACCTGTGGCAATCGCCACGCCTGCGTTGCCGTACAGACGCATCCCGACGATGGTGCCCAGTGCAGAGGCGAGAATATTGACCAGGTTGTTACCGATAAGCACCAGGCTAATCAGACGGTCCGGCTTACGCAGAAGCTTTTCGACACGACGCGCGGCACGGTTACCCTGCTTGGCGCGATGACGTAACCGGTAGCGGTTCAGCGTCATCATGCCGGTTTCAGAGCCAGAGAAATAAGCGGAGATGACCACCATGATGACCAGAATGACGATCAGCGTGGTGGTAGAGATGTGTTCCAGGGGGAACTCCTTTTGTTACTTAGCCAGCAAATTGCTGTATGAAGCGGCTACCAAAATAGGCAAGCGTGAGAATGCCCGCACCCGCAACGTTGAACCAGACCACGCGACGTCCGCGCCAGCCTTCATGATAATGGCCCCATAACAGGACAATATAGACAAACCACGCGATGATGGAGAGGACCGCTTTATCGATATTCTCCACGCTGAACAGGTTCTTCATATAAAACAAGCCCGTGCACAGCGTCAGCGTCAGCAAAACCACGCCGACCTGGGTGATGTGGAACATCTTACGCTCAATCACCATCAGCGGCGGCATTTCATGGTTAAACGCCAGCTTTTTATTTTTCAGCTGGTAGTCGATCCAGGCGAGCTGCATGGCGTAAAGGGCGGCGATGATCAGCGTCGCGTAGGAGAACAGCGACAGGCCAATATGCACCAGCATCCCCGGCGTGGCTTCCAAGTGAGTAATAAACTCATTGGGCATGAACGTGGCTAACGCCAGGTTGATCAGCGCAAAGGCGTAGACTATCGGCAGCAGCAGCCAGCCACGATTTTTAGACGCGACAATGGTCATGACCGTACAGATCATCAGGCTGACCAGCGAGCCGACGTTCAGCACGCTCAGATTTTGCACGCTGCCGTCGCCGGGAATGATGCGTGATTCCAGCGCAAACGCATGGCTAATCAGTGCGATCACTGCCGAAAGAATAGCCATGCGCCGCCAGCCGCTGTTTTTTTGCAGCAGGCCAGGAATGATCAGCGCGAGGCTGACAGAGTAGGCAACAAGGGCGATCAGTGCGAAAACAGGCATATAGGCGTCGACAGTTGTCTTAATAAGAAAGAGAAGCAGTATAACGTTACGTGACGCCTGCTCCAACCGTTGCATAACAACAAAGGCGCCTTCATGTTATACTCCGGCAAAATTCTGTGTATGTGTCGCCCAGGCGACCTAACGTTTCTACCCCAGGCGAGAGACAATGTTTGATAATTTAACCGATCGTTTGTCGCGCACGCTGCGCAACATCAGCGGCCGTGGACGCCTCACCGAAGAGAACATCAAGGAAACGCTGCGCGAAGTGCGCATGGCGCTGCTGGAAGCAGACGTTGCGTTACCGGTCGTGCGTGATTTTATCAACCGCGTGAAAGAGAAAGCGGTTGGTCATGAAGTTAACAAGAGCCTGACTCCGGGTCAGGAGTTCGTCAAAATCGTCCGTAACGAGCTGGTTTCGGCGATGGGCGAAGAGAACCAGGTGCTTAACCTGGCGGCTCAGCCACCAGCAGTCGTGCTGATGGCGGGTCTGCAAGGTGCGGGTAAAACCACCAGCGTCGGTAAGCTGGGGAAATTCCTGCGCGAAAAGCACAAGAAAAAAGTGCTGGTGGTTTCGGCGGACGTGTATCGCCCGGCGGCGATCAAACAGCTGGAAACGCTGGCCGAGCAGGTTGGCGTAGACTTCTTCCCGTCCGACGTGGCGCAGAAGCCTGTTGACATCGTTAATGCGGCGCTGAAAGAGGCGAAGCTGAAATTCTACGACGTGCTGCTGGTGGATACCGCCGGTCGACTGCACGTTGACGAAGCGATGATGGACGAAATCAAGCAGGTTCATGCTTCTATCAATCCGGTAGAGACCCTGTTTGTTGTCGACGCCATGACCGGTCAGGATGCGGCGAACACCGCGAAAGCGTTTAACGAAGCCCTGCCGTTAACCGGCGTGGTGCTGACCAAAGTCGACGGCGACGCTCGCGGCGGTGCGGCGCTGTCTATTCGTCATATCACCGGTAAGCCAATTAAGTTCCTCGGCGTGGGCGAGAAAACCGAAGCGCTGGAGCCGTTCCACCCGGATCGTATTGCCTCCCGTATCCTCGGCATGGGCGACGTGCTGTCGCTGATCGAAGATATCGAAAGCAAGGTTGACCGCGCGCAGGCTGAAAAACTCGCCAGCAAGCTGAAAAAAGGTGACGGCTTCGATCTGACCGACTTCCTTGAGCAACTGCGTCAGATGAAAAACATGGGCGGTATGGCAAGCCTGATGGGTAAACTGCCGGGTATGGGGCAGATCCCGGACAACGTCAAATCCCAGATGGATGACAAAGTGCTGGTGCGTATGGAGGCAATCATCAACTCGATGACGCTGAAAGAGCGCGCGAAGCCAGAAATCATCAAAGGTTCCCGCAAGCGCCGTATCGCAGCCGGTTGCGGCATGCAGGTCCAGGACGTTAACCGCCTTCTGAAACAGTTCGACGACATGCAGCGCATGATGAAGAAAATGAAGAAAGGCGGCATGGCGAAGATGATGCGCGGCATGAAAGGCATGATGCCGCCCGGTTTTCCTGGGCGATAATCGCTTTTGAGATTGCTTTTTGCCCGAAAATGAGTAAAATTTTCGGGCTTTTAATATGACACCCGGGCTCCGTTCCTCGATGGGGCCCGGTTGTTTTATTCACACAAGAGGATGTTATGGTAACTATTCGTTTAGCACGTCACGGCGCTAAAAAGCGTCCGTTCTACCAGGTTGTTGTGACTGACAGCCGTAATGCACGCAACGGTCGCTTCATTGAGCGCGTTGGTTTCTTCAACCCACTGGCCTCTGGCGCAGAAGAAGAAACTCGTCTGGATCTGGATCGTATCGCTCACTGGGTTGGCCAGGGCGCTACTGTTTCCGATCGCGTTGCTACGCTGATCAAAGCAGCAAACAAAGCAGCTTAATCTGTCACGGTGGTCATGATGAGCAATAAAGCACCTGTTGAACCGATCGTATTGGGAAAAATGGGTTCTTGCTACGGTATCCGTGGTTGGCTCAGAGTGTTTTCCTCCACTGAAGACGCTGATAGCATTTTTGATTACCAGCCCTGGTTTATCCAGAAAGCCGGTAAGTGGGAAGAGGTCGAGCTGGAAAGCTGGCGTCACCACAATCAGGACATCATCATCAAGCTGAAAGGCATTGACGATCGAGATGCCGCGAATGCGCTGACTAATTGTGAAATTGTCGTGGATTCGTCGCAGTTGCCGCAACTGGAAGAGGGTGACTACTACTGGAAAGACCTTATGGGTTGCCAGGTAGTGACCACTGAAGGCTACAGCCTGGGGAAAGTCATCGACATGATGGAAACCGGGTCAAATGACGTTCTCGTCATTAAGGCAAACCTGAAAGATGCATTTGGCATCAAGGAGCGGTTGGTCCCGTTCCTCGATGGACAGGTTATCAAGAAAGTCGATCTCACTACTCAAACCATTGAAGTAGATTGGGATCCTGGTTTTTAAATTCTCCGGATAAACGGTAAAAGACGGCGCTATGTGGATTGGCATAATTAGCCTGTTTCCTGAAATGTTCCGCGCAATTACCGATTACGGGGTAACTGGCCGGGCAGTTAAAAATGGCCTGCTGAGCATCCAGAGCTGGAGTCCTCGCGACTTCACACATGACCGGCACCGTACCGTGGACGATCGTCCTTACGGCGGCGGACCGGGGATGTTGATGATGGTGCAACCCTTACGGGACGCCATTCACACAGCAAAAGCCGCGGCAGGTGAAGGCGCGAAGGTGATTTATCTGTCACCTCAGGGACGCAAGCTTGATCAAGCGGGCGTGAGCGAACTGGCGACGAATCAAAAGCTGATTCTGGTCTGTGGTCGCTACGAAGGGATAGATGAGCGCGTAATTCAAACCGAGATTGACGAAGAATGGTCTATCGGCGATTACGTTCTCAGCGGTGGTGAGCTACCAGCAATGACGTTGATTGACTCCGTCGCCCGGTTTATTCCGGGGGTTCTGGGCCATGAAGCTTCGGCAACGGAAGATTCCTTTGCCGATGGATTGCTGGACTGTCCACACTATACTCGTCCTGAAGTGTTAGAAGGGATGGAAGTCCCGGCAGTGTTACTGTCTGGAAACCATGCCGAGATACGTCGCTGGCGTTTGAAGCAGTCGCTGGGCCGGACCTGGCTTAGAAGACCTGAACTTCTGGAAAACCTGGCTCTGACTGAAGAGCAAG
>OLRM01000404.1_pt1 | contig 37601 bp, 33 predicted proteins | sample 1643211 | NCBI WGS metagenome assembly OLRM01 (sample SAMEA3136690, study PRJEB25190) | human gut metagenome | biome: human gut; feature: human-associated habitat; material: faeces | place: Austria | collected 2013
GGCCCGTCGCTCGCGAGCTTCGTGACAAGAAGTACATGAAGATCGTCTCGCTCGCTCCCGAGACCCTGTAGTTAGGGGAGATATATGTATATCAAGAAGGGCGATAAGGTCCAGGTTCTCTCTGGTAAGGATCGCGGCAAGCAGGGCGTTATCCTGCGTGCTCTCCCCGCAGAGAACAAGGTCGTTGTCGAGGGCGTTTCGGTCGTCAAGAAGGCCGTCAAGCCCAACGCTGCCAACCAGCAGGGCGGCATCGTTTCGCAGGAGGCTCCCATCGATGCCTCCAACGTCAATCTCGTTTGCCCCGAGTGCGGTAAGGTTACCCGCGTCGGTCACGAGAAGGACGGCAAGAACAAGCTGCGCGTCTGCAAGAAGTGCGGCCACAAGTTCTAAGCTGCCCGCAACATCAAGTTGCTAGCAAAGGCCCGGATGCCTCGGCACCCGGGCCTTTTTCTGTCCCCACTCATTGGGGACAGACTTAAATGAGTGGCCGTTGTTTGGCAGTCATTGGGGACAGACTTAAATGAGTGCCGTTGAAATGCCGGCAGCTGGGGACGTTCCCTATGTGCCGGCAGTTTGGGACGGTCCTTTGATGTCTGGTACCCCCCAGAGGGGTGGAGTAATACAGCTGGCTCTGTCTTTTAGGGCTACGGTGTTCCGTCGCTTTATGTTTCACGATGATCGTTACATGCGCATTTACGCGCATGTAATTGCGTGAAAATGCGTGTAACCGCGCAAACATGTGCAAACTATGGCTATATGATAACTGTCTGCACATAAATACGCATATACGTGCATATACGCGCATAGTTGTGCGAATATAGAAACGGCAGAAATGCAAGACGATCCATGATTCAGGAGGCACATGATGGCAGATTCCAAACGGGCTCCGCTCGACGCCGAAGCAGCCGCTAAAGCGGCGTTTGCTTCGGTCCAGGGTAAGCCGTTCCCCGATGATGTCTTTACGGCTCCCGAGCTTCGTTGGGCCGTGATCGGGTGCGGCATTATCGCCAACCAGATGGCTCAGTCTCTCGCTCTTGCCGGCCGCGAGCTTGCGGGCGTCGCCAACCGCACGCTGTCAAAGGCTCAAGCTTTTGCCGAGCAGTATGGCATCGAAAAGGTCTATGACACGGTCGAGGACCTCTATGCCGATCCGAACATTGACGCGGTCTATATCACCACGCCGCACAACACGCATATCACCTACCTGCGCTCCGCTCTGGCAGCCGGCAAGCACGTGCTCTGCGAAAAGGCCATTACCCTCAATTCTGCCGAGCTCGATGAGGCCCGCGCCATTGCCGACGAGCATAACGTGGTCCTTATGGACGCTACAACGGTGCTCCACATGCCTTTGTATCACGAGCTGCGCCGTCGCATGGATGCCGGTGAGTTCGGCCGCATGAATCTCGCTCAGCTCAACTTTGGTAGCTACAAGGAGTACGGCGACCTGACCAACCGGTTCTACAATCGCAACCTTGCTGGCGGTGCCATGCTCGACATTGGCGTGTATGCCCTGTCCGTTATGCGCCTCTTTATGGCAAGCCAGCCCGCTGAGGTCGTTTCGCTGGGCAATACCTGTGAGACCGGTGTTGATGTTGCGGGCGGTATCGTATGCCGTAATGCCGAGCAGCAGCTGGGTGTTGTGAGCCTTACGCTCCACTCCAAGCAGCCCAAGCGCTCGGTCATCAGCTTTGACAAGTGCTATATCGAGGTCAACGAGTATCCGCGTGCCGATCACGCGACCATTGTGTGGACTGCGGACGGCCACCGAGAGGAGGTCCACGCCGGCACCGAGGCTTATGCCCTGTGTTATGAGATGACCGACCTCGAGAAGGCGGTTGCCGGCGACGACTCCAAGCGCGAGCTGCTGGATTATGCTTCTGATGTTATGGAGCTTATGACCAAGCTACGCGCAGACTGGGGAGTCGTGTACCCCGAGGAGGAGTAAGCGATGCTAGCGGAAGATAGGCTCAACGCGATCGTGTCGATGGTTCAGCAGGCCGGCTCGGTTACCGTGCCGGAGCTTGCCGAAGCCCTGGGCGTGACGGCGTCTACCATTCGGCGCGACCTGCAGACGCTCGACCGAGCGCATCGCATCGCCAAGGTCCACGGCGGAGCGACGAGTCTTGAACGCGCGCACGTGACGCGCGACCTAACGCTCAATGAGCGCAGCGACCTCCATAACGACGACAAGGAGCGTATCTGCGCCCGTGCGGCGGCGCTTGTGGAGCCCGAGAGCTTTGTATACATCGACTCGGGCTCGACGACGCTCAAGCTCATCGAGCATCTTCCACACCTTGAAGGTGTCACCTATGTGACCGATTCCGTGCTCCATGCTCAGCACCTTGCTTTGCGCGGCATGCGCATCGTGGTGTTGGGTGGCGAGCTCAAGCCCGAGACCGAGGCGCTCGTTGGGCCCGATGCCTTGGCAACCTTAGACCGCTACAACTTCAACTGTGGCTTTTGGGGTTCTAACGGCATTGCCGCCGAGCAGGGCTTCACAGCGCCCGATATCGAGGAAGCGCAAGTAAAGCGTATCTCGATGCGCCATACGGCCAAACGCTTCGTAATTTCGGACGCCAGCAAATTTGGCATGGTGGCGCCCGTCAAGTTCGCGGACTTCCGCGACGCAACGATTATTACCGCAGGCGAGGTCCCCGCCAAGTACCGGGCAATGGACAACGTTATCACGGTCTAACAGCAGGGGACGGGCTAAGGCCAAAACCACCGCGAAGGGGCAGGAACCTTTGTGGTAGTTTGACGTTTGCCCAGATAAAACCTGCCAAAATAAACCTGTCCCTTTTCGGCAGGTTTTAGGGCTCCCAGGGGCAGGGGGCTTCGATGTGGATGTGCTCGCCGGTTACGGGATGCGTGAAGGACACGCTGTGGGCGTGGAGCATCAGGCCGCAAGGGCGCGGCGTTCCGTACAGGTCGTCGCCTACCAGGGGATGATGCTCGCTTGCCAGGTGCACGCGAATCTGATGCTTGCGGCCGGTGAGCAACTCGACATCGATATACGAACGCGCGGGAAGGCCTCGGCGGCTCTTAAGGCGCTTGAGCACCTTCACGCGCGTCTGTGATGGCTTGCCGCTGGCGCCGACGCGCATCTTGCGGCTGTCGTGGCGGTCGCGGGCGATGGGCTTGTCGATGAGCTTATCGTTCCAGTCGATCTTGCCCTCGGCAAGCGCCAGGTAGTGCTTTTCGAAAGCGTGGTCGATCACCATCTGGTCAAAGGCAGGTTGCGTCTGCTTGTCGAGCGAGAACAGCACCACGCCGGTGGTGTTGCGGTCCAGGCGGTTGAGCGGCTGCATGTCGGTCGCGGCAAAGCCGTCGCCCATGGCCAGCAGCAGGTCGCTGGCGTAGTCGGTAAGTGTGCGCTCGCCGGTGCCGTCACCGTGGACGATCATGCCGGCGGGCTTATCGATGGCCATGAGCCAGGCGTCGCAGTAGAGGACTTGAGGTTCTTCGTTCACGTGTAAGCCTTTCGGTTAGCTAATTCCCACAAACATGCAGCCCGAGGTGGCGCCGCGCAGGCGGGCAGCGGGCTTGCGGCCTGCCTGCACTGCCTCAATGGCGCGGCGGACACGAGCGACGGCACGGCCAATTTCATCGGCCTCAAGCAGAGTTCCGTCGACCATGAGACGGCGCACGCCGGCATCGAGCAGCTGCGGAACCTGCGGCGTGAGGTCGATGGGGTAGGCATCGTACAGGCGCGAGCGGCCGTGGACGTCGGTACGCACCGGCATGACCTTGCCGTCGATATTCTTGAGCGACAGCTTGCGGGCGCGCAGGCGGCAGTTGGCGCAATCGTGGATACAACCGTTGGCTACCTGCAGGATGCAGTGCTCGCTCGTCATAACGCGCGGGCGGCCGAACACGGTGATGCCCAGGGCTGCGGGCGCGAAGGTGCCAAGCGAGATAATCTCGTCGAGCGTGATCTCGGGCGAGAGCCAAAACGCACCGGCTCCGTGCTCGGCAAGTGCCTCCATGCAAGGCGTGTTGTGCACGGGCAGGCAAGAGCGAATCTCGGCCGTGGCGCCAACTTGGGCGGCCAGGGCAAGCTCAGAGATGTTGCCAATAGCGACCGTGGCACCGGCAACAACCCACGGGTCGACGCGTACTTGGTCGACGGCGCGGCAGACCTCGTCGAGTACGGGTACGATGCCCTGCTCAAACGCATCGGCGGGGGAGAGCTCAGCCGCATCGAGCGCGTCGGTGGTCATGTAGATGCGCGTTGCACCCTCGGCACGAGCGGCCCCGGCGGCGTCGAGCGAGGTGACGGTGGCACAGATCTGCGGTTCATCGCGGTAGTGCTCGGGCGCGGGGCGGGAATAACTAGTGACAATCGCCGGCAGCTCGAGCGTGCGGGCGCGCTCGTCATACGGCGCCAGAATGGTCTCTTCCAGCGCCTTGCAAGCGGCGGCGCGCACCTTGTGCACAGCGGAGAAGCCCATGCCGCAGCCCTCATCGAGCGCCACATCAAAGCTCGCGGCCTCAAAGGGTGAGGAACCCATGCGCCCGACGTGCTCAACCAGATCGGACGCCTCGACGGCGCGAGTCTTGGCGGCCTCGACGGTAAAGCCGGTTGCGGTGGCGGTGAGCGCGGGGTCGTCGCAGCAGGTGAGCGTAACGGTAAACGGCTCGCCCAGGCGCGCCACGACGGACACGTCCACGGCGCGGCGGCGCAGCACATCGCGCTTGAGCGCGGCGCCGGCGGCGTCAATGGCGCGCTGGCTACGAATCACGCGGACGCGGCAGCCCTCGGGCATGCTGCGAGGCACGCGGCACTCGATGATGTCGCCGGCGGCGGCATCATCGGCGGCAATGGTGGTCAGGAACTGGTCAAACTCATCGTCGTGGCGAAGCTCCAGCAGGTCGCCCTTGCCCACGGGCTCAAACAGCTCAATGCGGGCGATGGCGGCGAGGCGACGGCGGTCGTCGGGCTTGAGGCCGCGCACATCGCGGTTGGCCAGGCGACTGCCCAGCACCGTGCCCACGATTTGGCCGCGGTTGTTGGAGCGCTCGTAGCTCATCATCTCGTCACCCGAGGTACCGTCTTGGTAGGCGTGCGTAAAGTCGCGGTTAAAGCAGCGCTTGAGCTGGCGCTGGCGGGCGGCATCCTCATCCTTAGAGGTCGAAACATCGGCCAGCATGTCATCGATCTGATGACGATACACATCGACGATGGAATACACGTAATCGGGCGCCTTCATGCGGCCCTCGAGCTTGAGCGATGCGGCGCCGGCGTCATACAGACGGCGAACGAGCTGCGAAGTGTTGGTGTCGCGCGGGCATAGAGCGCGCTCTCGGCCGGCGGGGGAGAGCGCGCGGCCGTTCTCGTCGATCAGCTCATAAGGCAGGCGACAGGGCTGAGCGCACATGCCGCGGTTGGCCGAGCGGCCCGCCATGGCAAAGCTCGAGAGCAGGCACAGGCCCGAATAGCAAAAGCAGATGGCGCCGTGGCTAAAGACCTCGAGGTCAACGTCGGGCGCGGCATTGTGAATGGTGGCGATCTCGTCGATGGAAAGCTCGCGCGAGAGGGTCACGCGGTCGGCGCCCTGCTCGCGGCACCAGATAGCCCCGCGGTCGTCATGGATGTTCGCTTGGGTCGAGATATGCGTCTCGATGCCGGGCATGGTGCGCTTGACCTCAAAGAACAGACCCCAGTCCTGGATAATGAAGGCATCGGCGCCCAGCGTGGAGCAGCGGTGGATGAGTTGCAGCGCATCGCCCATCTCGGACTGCTTGATGACGATGTTGACCGTGACATAGACGCGCGAGCCGGCCAGGTGTGCAGCACGGCAGGCCTGCTCAAAGGCCTCGTCGGTAAAGTTCGTTGCCTTGCGGCGGGCGTTGAAGCTGCCCATGCCACAGTAGATGGCATCGGCGCCGGCGGCGAGCGCGGCGGCAAAGGGCTCCGGGCCTCCGGCGGGGGCCAAGAGCTCGGGTCTGCGGTTGGTGGTTCGACTGGCGGTTGCGGTCATATCCTGCCTTTCAAAATGCTCAGATACTCAAAAGTATAGTGGCGACGTCGCGATGGGCGATGCCCGCAGCCTAAGCAGGACAAAGTCTTCAGCAGCCCCTCAGGCAAAACTAATCCGTTTTCCTCCGTCCCCAAGGGATCAGTGGGTTAGCCTTCCTTGCGAACTTTTTGCAGGTAGCGGTAGACGCTGGGCTCAGAGATGCCCAGCGCGGCGGAGGCACAGGCAACGGCACCCTTGAGCATAAACACGCCGTTGCCGTTAAGGTGGCGGATAACATCGACGCGATCTGCCTGTCCAAGCGAGGCGACATCCTGCCCGCGGCTTTCGAGCAGCTCGGAAATATTGCGGTCGATGAGCTCCTGTGTGGACTCCGAAAGGCTCTCGACTTCGATGGGGGAGGGCTCCGTGCGGACCGGCGCTGCGTCGAAGCAGGCCATAAGCTGCTGGGCCATGGCGTTGATGTTGCGCACGGCCGAAAGGTCGGTGTTGACACACAGCATGCCGACAATCTCGTTATCCTCGCGGATAAAGTACGTCGCCGACTCCAACGTCTTGCCGCCGGCGCCGCGTCCCTCGTAGCCCGTAATAAACGGCAGGTCGCGATACTTGGGGTCGTGCATGATCGTGAGTGCCAGATCGGTGGCGGGACCGCCGACCTTGCGGCCGCTCACGATGCCGTTGCGAATATCGACGATGGCGTGGTCGGGATCCGAGAAATCGTGCAGCACGATTTCGCTATTTTTGCCGAGTATCTGCTCCAGGAAATCGACCATCGGCAAAAAGCGGCGTACGGTCTCGTTCATGGGCAACTCCTTTGGGTGAAATCGGAAATGTTCATAACAATTTTTTCTCATGGTAACACGATGCCCATTGACTCGCATATTCGCAGGTACATCGCGTAATACAGACGAGCGGTAGGAAATTGGCGGCAAACGGTCGACAAAAAGAAAAGTTAGATGTTATTTTGACTAGACACATTCCAAACCTGCGGAAACACTCTATATCAGCTGAAGAATTATCTGATAACAAAAAATTATTATTGAGAATGAGAAATTTCTTAAATACTATATTCACCGAAGGCACAACCTCATCGCCTAACTGCGTCAAAATGTATACGCAGATGCGAAAACAGCTACTTCGAGGATTGGTGGTCAAATGACCCAGGAGACGGTTACGAACGGCACTGAAGCCCTGTTCACTCGCGAAGGCATGCCTCCCGTTAAGGAAATGATCCCGTGTGCCCTTCAGCACGTACTGGCATCGTTTGCCGGCATCATTACCCCGGCGGTCATCATGGCCGGCGTCTACGGTTTTAATAGCCAGCAGAGCACCGACATCATCCAGGTCGCGCTCATTCTTTCGGCGATCGACACGGCCCTTCAGGCCTTCGCTCCCTTCCGTCGCATCGGCGGCGGCCTGCCCATCGTCATGGGTGTTTCGTTTGCGTTCCTGCCGGCTTTACAGGCCATGGGTGCCTCGGGCTTTAGCTTTGGTGCGCTGCTGGGCGGCGAGATTGTCGGCGGCGCCGTAGCGCTCCTCTTTGGTCTGGCCTACAGCAAGATCAAGTGGTTGTTCCCGCCCGTCGTGACCGGTACGGTCATCTTCTCCATTGGCGTCTCTCTCTATCCCACGGCCGTCAAGTATATGGCCGGTGGCATGGGCACGCCGCTGTGGGGCACCCCGCAGGCCTGGTGCGTCGCTCTTATCACCTTCGCCGTGGTCTTTGCGCTCGCCAACTTTGGCAAGGGCACGCTCAAGCTGGGATCTGTGTTCTTTGGCATGATCGTTGGCATGATCGTTTCGATCCCCTTTGGCATGATCGACTTCTCCAGCGTCGCCACCGCTCAGGTCTTCGCCCTTCCCAAGCTCATGCCCTACGCGCTCGAGTTTGATCCCGAGGTCTGCATTACCCTCGCCGTTGTGTTCCCCATGGTTGCCATCCAGGTTATTGGTGACGTCTCCGCCGCTTGCCTGGGCTCCATCGACCGTATGCCCACCGAGCGCGAGCTCTCCGGCGCTATCGTGTCCCAGGGCCTCACCTCTATGGTCGGCGGCCTGCTGGGCGGTCTTCCCACCAGCGCCCTTGGCCAGAACGTGGGCATCATCTGCTCCAACAAGGTCGTCAACAAATGGGTCTTTGTGATCATCGCCGCCGTCTTTGCCATCGCCGGTCTGTTCCCGCAGCTCTCTGCCGTCCTTTCCGCTATCCCGCAGCCCGTCATCGGCGGCGCGACCGTCGGCGTCTTTGGCACCATCACCATGAACGGCGTGCGCATGTTCACCCGTGAGGGCCTCACACAGCGCACTACCACCATCGTCGGCACCTCCGTCGTCTTTGGCCTGGGTATCTGGATGGCCAGCGGTTGCCTTGCCGGCGAGGGTATGCCCGCCTGGGTGTCCACCGTCATCGGCTCCAATGCCGTAACCCCCACCGCCATCATGGCCATTGTTCTTAACCTGATCCTTCCGCAGACGCCGGTCGTGGCTCAGCACATCGATGCTGCCAAGGACGCTGCCGTGGATCTGGTCTTGCCCGAGAGCAAGAAGTAACCAATTCGGTGCTATTCGTCGGCGGACGCATCACCTCGTCCGCCGCGACGTCATGCGGTGCCAGGCCGCACTTCAAAGGGTTTGTCCCGTGGGTAAAATAAGGCTGACGGCAGCCCAAGTGGTGAAGAACTGGGCAGCGCCGTTACTCAGTTTAAGGGGTCAATGCCTTAACGGCGTCGACCCCTCTAATATGAGAAAGCCATTGTCAATAGGCGTGTTTGTTCGAGCCCGGTTTTAAACCGGGCTTTTTCGTTTCCCGTCGGGAGGGCCCGCGCACGCTGCACGTTTAGTCGACGCTTGCCTGGCAAGCTAATATCCGCGGGCTCTTGCGGGCGCGCTGCCGGCGGTCAGCCCGGTATGTCCGCGCACCCCACCGCATTTCGATTCTCCGTCCGGCGCGCTCGTCCGAAACCAGTCTTGTTCACGGGCGCGGCCCTTGGACTGCCCAAAAAGGGTTCGTGAACGCGCGCCGGCGATGCGTCGAGGCGCGGGCCCTCCCAGCGGGGGGCTTGTTGTCCGACGGGGTCAGCCGAGGGTCCCCTCCGCCCGGCACCCGATCTCCCAGACCCAGCAGGCGAGCTCGCGCGCGACGGCGGCGTTTGCCTTGCACGGGCTCTTGCCCGCCGCCGCCAGCGCCTCGCGGCGGCGGCAGAGCCTGGCGGTGCAGTCGTCGGCGCGCGCCCGGATCGCCGCGGGGACGTCCGCGCCGGGCGCCGGGGCCTTCGGGCGGGGCGTGCACGTCAGGTAGTGCCACGCCGACTCCACCAGTGCCGTCCTGGCGAGCCGGTTGCCCGTCTTGGTTATCCCGCCGCGCCGCTCGGTCTCGCCGCTCGAGCGCTCCGACGGGATCAGCCCGCACCAGCTCGCGAAGGCCGGGGCCGTCCGGAACCTCGTGAAGGAGCCCGCCTCGGCTGCGAGCCTGAAGGCCGTCAGTGTGTCGATTCCCTTGATGCAGCAGAGCGCCTCGACGGCCGGGCGCCACCGGTCGGTCCGGGCGAGGGCGAGCACCTCCTTCTCGAGCTGCCGGCGGTCCGACTCCGCGCACCTCGCGGCCGTGACGTAGTACCCGAGCACGTCGCGCTGGGGCCCCTCGAGCCTGATCCCGGATATCCACCTCCAGTGGGCGCGCGTCCAGGATCCCTTCCTCGCCCCGTCGGCGTTGCGCTCGTCCCAGACGTGGCCCAGCCTGATCAGGAACATGTTGAGGCGCTGCCTGGCGCGGCGGTACTCCGCCGTGGCGTCGTCGAGGGCGCGGTCGAGGTCCCGGGCGGCCTCGACGGCCGCATCGGGCAGCGGGACCTCCACGATGTTGTGGGTGGCGAGCATGCGGGCGATGAACTCGGCGTCGCGCCGGTCGTTCTTGCGCCGGGCGTCCGCCGCCGGCCTCTGCATCTTGGAGACGGCGGCCACGGCGCAGTCGAGGCCGAGCGCGCGCAGCTCGCGCGCCATGTGGAAGCCGGTGGGGCCGCTCTCGTAGCAGGCCCTCGGCTCCTCGAACCCGAGGGCCCACTCCGCGATCTCGGCGGCGTCCGTCCCGAAGTCACGGTGCACCACCTCGCCGGTGAAGGGGTTGAACGCCGCGGCGGCGACCGATCGCGCGTGGACGTCCAGGCCGATGGAGGTAACATGGGGCATGGGAAGCCTCCTCCCCGCAGGTGCGGTAAGGGCTACCGCACGGGCCGATACTCAAAGCCCATTGTGGCATCCCGAGCCCGCGGAAAGAAGCTGCGCCGCGGGGGAGGCGGCCCCAATGGCTTTCTCATATCGTCTTGGGCTTCGAGCCCTGCTTGAGTGCCTTGGAAAGGCCGACAAGGGCCGTGAGGAGCGAGACCATAGCGGTCAGGAGCTTCACGAAATCAGTCAGATCGGTCATGGGCATCACCTCCCGTCGCATGGAGGGCGCTGCCCGGCACATGGAACTGCCGTCAACAGCAATCATTCTATCAAAGTGCAGCCATAAATACGAATATATGTTCGCTTATAATGGAGCTGCGAGTTGATGAGCGAGGACGTTCTGGACAAGCGCTCGCAGGGCGGATTTGCCCCGGAGTTTCCGGAACGGTCCACGCGTGGTGGAGCACCGCCCCTTTTGCGTGCGCTGAGGCTTCATTACCGAAAATCCATTTGTTAGACCCGACGTCCGTGGATAAAATAAGGTTGACGGCAGCCCAAGGGTGATAGCTGGGCAGCGCCGTTGCTTGGTCAAGGGGTCAAAGCCTTAATGGCAGCGACTTGTTATGCTTCGAATGCTGCTTGAGTGCCTCGGAAAGTTCGATAAGCGCCGTGAAGAGCAAGACCAAAGCAACCAAGAGCTCTACGAGCTCTGATGGGCTCGGGATGACCGCTGATTCAAGTCACCGGGCCTCAATCTTTTTCATGCATTTGAATAGAGCGGGCGACTCTCTTGGGGCGGTCTGCATAGCGTGCGACCGGCGCATGGCGTTGCACCCCGCTTTTGTGTCTGCGCGGGCGCCTATCCTTACGGCAATGTAGCCGCCTATGTAGCAAGCGGCAGGCAACGGAGAAAGGCCATAACCGTGTCAGCTGAAAAGACGCCGTGCATCTCGGCTATCGATACGACGAACTTTGCGCGCCAGATTGTGTTGGACTTTGAGTTTGCGCCGGTGCCAAAGCAGCGCCAGCGCCGTGGACTGCGCAACGAGATTATCGAGGTCGGCGCCGTCAAGCTCGATTACCACGGCAACGTTATGGGCGAGTTCTCGCAGTTTGTGCAGACGGAATTGACCGAAGGCGTTGCGTATCCCGTCCGCGAGCTCACAGGGATATCGGCCGTGGACACCGCGATGGCCGATCCGCTCTACGTGGTGATCAAAAGGCTCAGCGATTGGATCGGTCGCTACTCCGCCCAGGTGGTTTGCTGGAGCGGGGCGGACCGTCGACAGCTTTTGACCGAGTGCCAGGCAAAGCACATCGACCTTGCCGCATTTCCTACGGACTGGGCCGACCTGCAGGCGTTTTACACCTCGATCATGGACGTGGGCAGCCACGGGTGCGTGTCTTTGAGTGACGCGGCAACGTGGTTTGGCATCGAGTTCGACGAGTCGACGGGTCACGCCCACAGCGCCCTGGCCGATGCGTGCGTGACCGCCAAGCTGCTCAAGCAGGTGATGGACAGGGATTACCGCGTGAGCCCGCGCGCTCAGGAAGTTCGCCAGCGATGGGGGATGGGCGAGCGACCCCAGACGCGCCTTTCCAGCAAGTGCTCCGAGCTAGGCGACCTGCTGCTGAAGCTGAGGGCGGAGGGGAGGTGGGGGGCGTTTATTAGGTAGCCGAGGCAGTTGGGGCGGTTGGGGTAGTCGAGGTCGTGCTATCGAAAATCCATTTGTTAAGCCTGCTGCCCGTGGGTATACTGCGCATTGATGGGCCCGGGATGACCGCTGATTCAAGTCACCGGGCCTAAATTCATACCTATAGGATTAACCGAATGGCTGACAAGCCTAAGGGGCCTTAGACTCCATGGCATCGCGAATGGGTAGAACGCCGACTCTCGACTCCCCCTCCAATCTGCGCTAGATGGTCATTGATCTCTGTTCCTTTGCTAGAATCGTAAGCACATTTGTATTGCATCGTGCAATCGCGGAGGTTCCCATGAAGTACGCCGACCTTATCGACGGAGAGGCCAAGGCAAGCGAGCTCAAGGGCTTTCTTGTGGATGGCGAGAATGTTGCCGTGACCATCCGCATACCTAAAAACATGCGTGATGCGGCGAAGGACGCCGCTGCGCTTTCCGGCATCAGCTTTACCTCGCTGGTAAAGATAAGCCTCATCGAATACCTGACCAAGAAGGAGAAATAGCAGTGGCGGATAGCGACGATCTCATCAAGGCCGTTGGCGCCAATATTCAAGAGAAGGCATCTCTCATTTGGAGTGCCGCCGATACCCTGCGTGGCCCCTACAAGCCTCATGAGTACGGCCTGGTCATCCTTCCTATGACTGTCATCAAGCGCTTTCATGACTGCCTCGTGCCCACGCACGACGCCGTTCTCGCCGCCGCTGAGAAATACAAAGCTTTCTCTGTAAAAGACGGCTTTCTGCGCGAGGCCTCCGGCTACCCCTTCTACAACACCTCGAAGTTCACCTTCGAGACGCTCAAAGCAGATCCGGAGAACATCGAGGACAACTTCAAGGATTACATCAACGGGTTCTCGGACAACGTGCAGGACATCCTGGCACGCATGAAGTTCGCCGACCAGATCGAGCGCCTCTCCGACCCGGACGCCCCGCTGCTCTACCAGATCATCTGCGACTTCTGCAAACCGCAGGCCGACATGTCTCCCGACAAGATCCGTGCGGTGGACATGGGCTACATCTTCGAGAACCTCATTCAGCGCTTCTCCGAGTCTTACGACGAGGACGCGGGTGCCCACTTCACGAGCCGCGACATCGTGTACCTTATGACCGACCTGCTCATCCAGGCTGACTTGCATGTCTTCGACGGCGACCGCATCACCAAGACCGTCTACGACCAGACCATGGGCACCTCGCAGATGCTCGGCTGCACCGAGGAGCGCCTGCGCCAGCTCGATGCCGAGGCCCGCGTGACCTGCTACGGCCAGGAGTTCAATCCCTTCACCTTCGGCATCGCGAAGGCGAGCGCGCTCATCCGCGGCGAGGACGACGCAAACATGCGCTTCGGGGACACCCTCTCCGCCGACAAGTTCGATGGCTTCAAGTTCGACTACTGCATCTCCAACCCTCCGTTCGGCGATCCGTGGAACCCGCAGGCAGCCGCGGTGGAGAAGGAGTTCAAGACCGCCGGTGGCGGGCGCTTTCCGGTGGAGAAGCTTCCGGCCAAGGGCGATGGGCAGATGCTCTTCGTGCTCAACGGCCTGTCGAAGCTCAAGGACGACGGCGTGATGGCCATCATCCAGGACGCGAGCCCGCTCTACAAGGGCAAACCCGGCAGCGGCGAGGACAGCATCCGCCACTACGTGCTGGAGAACGACTGGCTCGACGCCATCGTGCAGCTCCCTTGCGACTCGTTCTACAACACCGGCATCGCCACCTACGTGTGGCTCTTCAGCAAGGCGAAGGCGTCGGAGCACCGCGACCACGTGCTGCTCGTCGACGCCTCCCAGTGCTTCAAGAAACGCCGCAAGGGCATCGGCGACAAGAAGAACGACATCACCAAGTCCTGCCGCGACCTCATCGTCCGGGCGTACTCCGAGTACCGTGACGGCACCTGGACGGGCACAGGCTCCAACGGGCAGGAGGTCTCAGTTGAGGCGCGTCTGATGGAGACGGTCGAGTTCGGCTTCAACCGCGTGGCAGTGGAGAGCCCCGTCGTCGACGAGGACGGGAAGCCTGTCCTCAACAAGCGAGGGAAGATGCAGGCGGACAAGGCCAAGGAGGACACCGAGGACATCCCACTCACGCAGGACATCGACGCCTATATCGAGCGCGAGGTGCGTCCGTACAACAAGTTCGCCTGGGTGGACAAGAAGAAGACCAAGGTGGGCTATACCATCCCGTTCACGCGCGTCTTCTACAAGTACGCTGAGCTCGAGCCGGCCGACGAAATCGCCAAGCGCATCCTAGAGCACGAGAAGACGCTCGAGAAGAGCCTCGAGGCGCTCTTCGGAGAGGTGCGCTAGCGATGCGGGAGATGAAGGACAGCGGATGCAATTACCTTGGGATGATTCCATCTTCTTGGTCGACAAGTCGCCTGAAAGGCTATTTCAAAGTATCGAGAACAACGGGCAGGCCTGACGCGACGGTCCTGTCGCTGTACCGCGATTACGGAATAGTGCCAAAGGACAGCCGGAGCGATAACCATAATGTGACGTCGCTCGATACGAGCAAATACAAATTCGTTGAGGTTGGAGACTTTGTCATCAACAAGATGAAAGGTTGGCAAGGCTCTATGGCCTTGTCTGCCTACGAAGGCATAGTCAGCCCTGCTTACCATGTGTTTAAGTTCACCAGCCCTCTGTTGCTGCCGATGTACGCGCACTATCTGCTGCGCTGTCGTTCTTACGCTGACGAGTGGCACAAACTGTCAACTGGTCTCAGGGTGGGCCAGTGGGACCTTCATGTTGAGGATTTTCTCAATACGCGGATTCCGGTTCCTCCCCTCGACGAGCAGCGCCGCATCGCGGACTATCTGGACGAGAAGTGTGCCGAGATCGACCGCGCCGTCTCCGCCGCCGAGCGGTCTATCGAGGAACTGAACCTATATCGCTCTGCGCGTTTGGAAGAAGTGATTACCAGAGTTTCGCACGAAGCGCCACGAGAGAAACTCAAATACGTGCTGAAGGAGTCCAAGGATAAATCTCCTGACGGAATCGGAGAACCGCTGTCAATTACGATCGCTCGTGGAGTGCTTCGTTCTGCTGAGCTGTCTATACCGAATCCGACATCAAGCCTCGTTGGTGCCAAAATTGTTCATGCGGGCGACCTGGTCTTCAATAAGCTAAAAGCGTATTACGGCGTGATGTACGTGTCGCCTTACAACGGCTTGATTAGCCCAGAATATGCCGTTTATCGGGCCATCGATATGGGGAGAACCTCACTGAAATATCTTGAGTACGTATTCCATACAGCAGCAATGATTGACGAATTCATAATTCGCATCTCCGGTGTCGCGGATGGTTTCAGACGCTTGTATACAAGTGACCTGTTTGACATAGCGGTTCCAGTGCCTTCTATTGAGGTACAGCAGGGTATCGTGGTGGAACTGGATGACCTGTATGCTTCCATTTTCGAATCGACAGAGGCCAAGCAAGCTGTCATCGCCGACCTCAAGGCGTACAAGCAGTCGCTCATCTACGAAGTCGTTACTGGAAAAAGGGAGGTCTAAGTATGGCCGCTCAAACAAAGGAAAAGAACCTCGAGGAGGATATCGAAACGTTCCTCTGCTCGCCTGGGGGCGGTTTCCTCAAGTGCGACGACAAGCACTCGCTCCTCTATGTCGAGAATGGAACCTATCAGATGGTCGGCGGCGGCTACATGGAGCACCGCGACCGCGCGCTCGATGCTACGACTCTGGTCAACTTTATCCAGACGACGCAGCCCAAGGCTTGGGAGCGCTTCGAGCGCATGTGCAACTCCGATTCCACGGCGAAGTTCGCCAAGGTATTCAACGACGCCGTCGACCGCCTGGGTATGGTCGCGGTGCTCAAACACGGCTTCAAGCACCGAGGAATTCCGTTCAAGGTTGTATTCTTCAAGCCGGAGAGCGGGCTTAACGAAAGCGCCGCCGACCGCTATTCCAAGAACGTCTGCCGCTGCATCCGCCAGTTCCACTTTGCCGAGACAGGCAACCAGGCCATCGATATGGTCCTGGACGTGAACGGCATCCCCCTGGTGGGCATAGAGCTCAAGGACCAGTTCACCGGACAGGACGTCGAGAACGCCATGCGCCAGTGGCGCGAGGACCGAGACCCGCGGTGCCGCTGTCTCAAGTTCAACACGCGCATGGTGGCGTTTTTCGCCGTCGACCTCGAGAACGTCTACATGACCACCAAGCTGGAGGGCGCAAAGACCTTCTTCCTGCCCTTCAACCAGGGTTCCGCCGGGGCGGGAAACGACGGCGGCGCCGGCAACCCCGCAAACCCCGACGGCTATGCCACGAGCCACCTGTGGGAGGTCGCTCTACAGAAGGACAGCCTGCTCGACATCGTCAACAAGTTCCTCCACCTGGAGGTCAAGGAAGAGACAGAGCTCGATGCGCGCGGCAACGAGGTGAAGCGCAAGAAGGAGCGCATCATCTTCCCCCGTTACCACCAGCTCGACTCCGTGCGTAAGGTCATCGCCGACGTGCGCGCGAACGGGACGGGCAAGAACTACCTTGTGCAGCATTCGGCGGGGTCGGGCAAGTCGAACAGCATCGCCTGGACGGCCTATCGCCTGGCATCCCTCTTCGTGGATGACACCCCGCTGTTCGACTCCGTGGTCGTCGTCACCGACCGCCGAGTGCTCGACAGCCAGCTGCAGGAGACCATCTCGGGCTTCGACCACGCCATAGGCTCGGTCGTGACCATCGGCAAGGACAAGACCTCGGCCGACCTGCGGGACGCCATCAACGGCGGCGCTCGTCTCATCGTCTCGACCCTGCAGAAGTTCCCCGTGATCTACGAGCAGGTCGAGAGCGAGGGCAAGCGCTTCGCCGTCATCGTTGACGAGGCGCACTCGTCCCAGACGGGAACGAGCGCGCTCAAGCTCAAGAGCGCCCTTGCCGACAAGCGCGATGCACTCGCGGAGTACGCAGAGATCGAGGCAGAGGCAGAGGACGGCGCCGCCGACTGGGAGGATGAGCTCGCCAGCAAGCTCGCGAGCCACGGCCGTCATCAGAACCTGACCTTCGTGGCCTTCACCGCAACGCCGAAGGAGCAGACGCTCGAGATGTTCGGCGACGAGTGGTCCGACGGGTCGTTCCACCCGTTCCACGTCTACTCGATGCGGCAGGCGATCGAGGAAGGCTTCATCATGGACCCTCTCGCCAACTACGTGAGCTATTCGGAGGCGGTCGAGCTCGCGCGCACGGTCCCCGACAACCCCGACGTGCCGAGCAGTCCCACGCTCAAACTGCTCCGCAAGTACAAGGAGCTGCACCCCTACGCTCTCGGTCAGAAGGCCGAGATCATCGTGGAGACGTTCCGCAACGTGACACGCACCAAAATCCGCGGAAAGGGCAAGATGATGGTGGTCACGGCATCGCGCTTGGCGACAGTACGCTACTACCACGAGATCAAGCGCTACATGCAAAAGAGGGGCTATGAAGACATCGAAGTGCTGGTGGCGTTCTCTGGAGGCATCAGCGACCCTGCGGACGGTCCTGACGGCCCCGAGTACACTGAGCCGTTCCTCAACGTCGGCCACGGCGGCCAGCGTGTTGCTGAGAGCCAGACGAAGGCCGAGTTTCACAACTACGGCGACGTGCTCGTCGTAGCCGAGAAGTACCAGACGGGCTTCGACGAGCCCCTGCTGCACACGCTGGTGGTGGACAAGAAGCTCAAGGACGTGAAGGCCGTCCAGACGCTCTGCCGCGTCAACCGAATCCACCCGGACAAGGAGGACACCTACATCCTCGACTTCGTCAACAAGCCCGAGGACATCCAGAAGGCGTTCGAGCGCTTCTACACCGAGACGTCGCTCTCCGAGCAGATCAACACCGATCTCCTTTACCAGGTGCAGACCGACATCCGCGGCTACGGCCTCTATGACGAGTCCGATATCGAGGCCGCGGCCGAGATGGTCTTCACCGATGGCAAGGGCAAGTCGCAGAGCAACGTGCAGGGTAAGCTCGCGGCCGTCTTGAAGCCGGCGGTCGCGCGCTATAACGAGCTGGACGATGATGAGCGCTACCAGGTGCGCCGCAAGGTGCGCAGCTTCTGCAAGTGGTACACCTACATCACCCAGATCGTGCGCATGTTTGACCGTGACCTGCATAAGGAGTACGTGTATCTAAGCTATCTGCGTCATCTTCTCAAAGTTGAGAAGATTCCCGTCGAAGCGGTGGACGATAAGGTTGAGATGCGCTTCTACAAGCTCAAGCGTGAGTTCGAGGGGAGCATCTCGCTCGAGGGTACTGGCGGAGTGCTCGAACCCGGCGGCTCGGCTAAGACTGTTGTACCCGACAAGAAGCGCGATCCGCTGCAGGTGCTCGTGGATAAGTTCAATGAGCAGTGGGCGGGCAACTTCACTGAGGGAGACCGCGTGGTGATCGATACGCTGTGGAAGCGTATTGCTGTCAACCCGCAGGTCGCCGACACCATCCGTCGCGACGGCAGACAAGTTTTCGAATCTAGTCTGTTGCCCAAGGTGTTCGATGAGGAGGCTCGCCGCGCCTATGTGGAGAACACGGACTCCTTTACCAGCCTCTTTGAGGACAGTGAGAAGTATCGCGCCATGATGAGCGCCATCGGGCAGTTGCTGGTGGAGAAGTTCAAGTAGACGATGAGGACTAAGAGCAAGGTGGGCTTAGCATGACAAAAAATCAGTCAGATTACTTTCAGGCAAAACATCCGTGGTCTGAGACCAAGGATGATCTTCTGGCATGCTATCTAACGCCTTTTTTCACTAAGGTGTATCGACCTTCACGGAACGGCATTCTTTATATCGATGCTTTTGCTGGTGCAGGTTTATTTGCCGATGGCAGTAAAGGATCTCCCTTGATTGCCCTTTCTAAGTATTTTGCAATTGCAAAGAAAAATCGTTCAAAGACGCCCATCCAGTTCATTCTTAGTGAATCCAACGCGGAATCTAGAAAGCATCTCGAATCGACATTTAACGAAGCAAAGGGAGCTAGCGGCTATATCAAGCCGCCAATTATCGTTTCCAGTTGCGAGGATGCTATAAGACGGGCACAACAAACTAGCGTTTGTGGGGGTGGTAAGCCCTCAACAGTCTTCTATTACATCGATCCATTCGGGGTTAAAGACCTACGACTCGATCTTCTAACTAATTCGCCGAATATGGCTCACACGGAGGCCCTGGTCAACTTCAATAGTTTTGGCTTATTCCGCGTTGCCTGCGCTGCCATGAAAGTGCCACTGTCACTTCCAAATGAAGTTGAACTGCCGGAAGACGACTTTAATGAGCTCACGAAAGCCAGCGTTTGGGTTGAACGTCTGAATGCCTGCATCGGAAGTGGTAACTGGAAAGAAGTGGTCGTTCGTTATAAGGCTGGAGAGATCGACGCTTGGCAGGCTGAACATGCGCTCTCGGAACTCTTTTGCAACAACGCGCGTTCTTACTATAAGTATGTAACGAATATGCCTATCAAAGATATGAGTAAACGCGTTAATGTCGGTGGGCTCGTCAAATATAGAATGATCCATATGACCAATAGCCCAGACGGTTGCGTTCTGATGAACGATAACATGATTAAGCGCAACCTCGACCGGCAATGCAAGCAGTTGGGATTGTTTGCGGTGGATGTTGATGGTCGCAATGTTGAGACTGCCGTAATTGCGGCCAAGGCCAGTGATTTTGTCCAGCATATGCCCGTTCACCAAAACATGAAAATGGGCGATATTGCTGCCACGTTGATTTCCGAGTGCGGAGTCTTTGACAGAAGCAATACTATTTTGAAGACCTATGTGGGCCCAATGATTGAGGAAGGTGTTCTTGAGCGTGCGGTCAAGTTCACTTTGAAAGGAAAGCCAAAAAAGAGCTTTGCGCTCAAAGACGAGGTTTATCGAGCAAGATGAGTGCTTAGGTCGGTCGTATCTTTGGTGTGAGGAAGTTTAGCGAGAAGAGAATTAAAGAACAATGGAACAACTTGGGCACATATATCGAAAAAGTATGCTCTACCGTACAAAAGTTGAATATGGCGATTGGGCGATGAATCATGTGCAAGGCTGTTCGCATGGATGCAATTTTCCATGCTATGCATATTTAATGGCAAAACGTTTTGGACGTGTCAAAACATACGAGGAATGGCGGCGGCCGAGCCTTGTCGACAACACTTTGGATCTGCTGCGCAAAGAGTTGCCGCGTTATTGTGATGAGATAAAACAGGTTCAACTGTGCTTTACAACCGATCCTTTTATGCTCGGATATCCAGAAGTTGGCAGTATGAGCTTGGGTGCAATTGAGCTCATTAACGAGTACGGTAAGCCGTGCAGCATTCTAACGAAAGGAGAGCTTCCCGTTGAACTTGCGGCGTTGCCTAATGCGGCGTTGAACACCTATGGAATTACCTTGGTGTCACTTGATGAGGACAATCGGAAAAGGATGGAACCCGGTGCAGCGGCATACTCAGTCAGGCTTGCCGCTCTCGAGTCTCTCCATAAGGCTGGCTGTAAGACTTGGGTTAGCATGGAGCCATATCCGACTCCAAATATCTGCGAGCAAGATTTGGATGCGCTGCTGCGCAAGATCTCTTTTGTCGATAAAATTGTTTTTGGCAGGACGCACTATGACAGGCTAACAAGCTCCTACGACGACTGCGCCCGCTTCTATCGTGATAGTGCAAGGGAAGTCCGTGATTTTTGTTTTGATCACGGCATCGAGTGTCACATTAAAAAGGGGACTGTCAACTAGTGCTGAGCCTGCTGTGGTTTGGTAGTCATGGTATCGGGTTTCACTGTGGTCCTGACTGCATTCGTGCAGCTATGTTTTTCAATGCGTCCTTAAGCTAGTTGCAATTTGGGACCATTGAGAGCTGCTATCCACGACCTTATTTGCACACCTCTGTCATCGCTATTTCTCGCATAACATCTTGTACGCCCATTGCTCTGCTTGCCAAGAAGCCGACGCACACGCTTGATCCCACCTTATTTGGGATGCAGGCTTTTACGCCCTCACACGTCAAGCGTTTAGTCACTTTTTATCAACACTCCCTGACCGTACATCGATTGCAATGTCGATGCGGGCAATCATTAATGTGGAGCTTTTGGCAACCAGATTGCGGAAAGCGGGCTCATCGGGATCGGTGAACCCGCAGACGTTGTGCATGCCGTTGTGGTTGCCTAGTTTGAAGGCTGAGACTGAATCTGCCGAGGGATGGGTACGAGGTATTTGATGGCGAGCTAAAGCCTGATGCTGATAATGCCGATGCTGCTGGCGAGAAGAATAAAGACCACCAACGCGATTACAACTGCCAAAACCGCATACAACCGCTTCATTTTGCCTCCTGCCGAACTAGAAGAAATGAGTTCAATAACTGCTGATAGAATTCTACCAGCAGATTACTACTCAACGGTATGAGTGAGGCTTGTTTTGGAACATAGCAAACATGAGAGGGGCATTCAGTCCGAATGTACCTCCGGGCATGATGAGCGTGTGGAAGCGCCTCGAAAAGAAGCGGTCGAGGCGAATGACAAGTGGGGTAAGAAGGTTGCCAAGCATTTTGGAAAGCTATCGACCAAAGTAAAGATTGTTTTGGTCGTGGTCATAGTGGTGGCCCTTGCCAGTTTTTTTGGCGGTGTCCTTCCTTGGATAACCGATAACCACGAAACTCAGTACCTCACGACATCGGATCTTAAGTCTGCTGTAGATATCGACAGTCTTTCTACGGTTGATTACACCTACCACGGCATCGTCGAGAAGCACGGCAGGTTCCTCTGGATGGATCGCGTGGACTATCGCGTTAAATACGAGGCTCACATTCGTGCATCGTATACGATGAGCGACATCCAGTTTGACATTGACGAAGAGAATAAGACCGTTACCGCCTATCTTCCCAAAGCGCAGGTGAGCGAGCCACAGCTCGACAATAGTAAGTTTGGCTATCTTCCCGAAAACGCAACTGCAGATATGAAAGATGTTCTGTCACTTTGTCGCAAAGATGCTGCAGATGAAGTCGATAAAAAGGAGATCAAAAAACAGGCGGACGCGAGCTTGCGGGATACCGTAAAGGCGCTGACACTGCCGCTTATCGAGGATGAGTACAAGCTTGATTTCAAACCGTTGGCCGATTACAAGGGGGAGGCTGACTCCAATGCGTAAACCATGGTTGGTATGCTTTGCCCTCGTGGCGGCGCTGTCACTTACTGGGCTTTCGGGTTGCGCCAAAAAAGACGAAGAGCCTGATTTTTCGGGTTATACGAAGATTGCCGAGCTTGCTACCGTCGAGTGCAGATTCCATAACGTCGCGGAAATCTATAACGACGGCACCAATATGTTGTTTGGGATAAACGTGGGATACAAGAAAGCGTGGTTCGAGTATGACGGAACGGTGCAACTGGGCGTTGACGTCTCCAAGGTAGATGTCAGTAAGCCGGATGAGAACAATGTCGTAACTATCACGCTCCCTAATGCGCAGGTCCTTGGTCAGCCCCAAGCCGACGAGAGCACCTTTTCTGATATCTATAGCGATACCGGACTGCTAACTCCTATTACGACAGTTGATCAGTCTGCTGCGCTTGAAGAAGCCCAAAATGAAATGGTAAAAAGTGCCGAGGGCAATTCAGCATTGATGAGCAGCGCCCGTGAAAGAGCTAAAACTCTCTTGAGCCGGTACGTCACTGGAATTGGTGAGCGGATGGGCGAGAAGTACGAAGTTCAGTTTAAGGATGCCGAATAGACTGGTTGGCAATCGGTCGGATTAAAGGGGGCTGCAGATGTGCAGCCCCTTCTGTTTGGGGGTCTTACTACCTTCTTCAGCGGTGCAGATTTGCCAACAAGCCCATTGCCGGCGGCAAGGTTACTATTCGCAGTGCGCTTCAGCGGAGGAACTCGATGACTGCATATGAATGCTTATTCTAAATTGCTTTCGTCTGCACCCCGCAATTCCGCGCGCGGCGCTCAGCAGCTCGCACTCCCTCCGGCTCCACTGGCGCAGCTCGGCCGCGTGCACGGCGTCGCGGCACAGGTCCAGGAACACCTCGGCTCCCTCGCAGAAGCACTCGCGGGCAAAGGTGCCCGAGCCGCTTGCGATGCACGCGCTGTCGGCGAAGAGCTATCGGCTAGACGATTCGCGCGGACAGCGGCTAAAGCAGGCGTGTGGTAGATCGATAATTGATGAGAACGAACACGTGTTCGTTTATATGGTAAGATATATGCCAGCGGGAGCGATTTCATTCGATAGCGTTCTTGCCGGTACTTTTTACTTCCGCATGCTGTCAGCGCGGGCTTCGAATTCAGGGAGGGCGATTGCAATGCTATACGAATTTAAATAGATCTCTAATGCTTGATTAAGACCATGTCTATGTCAAAAGACATACAAAAGTGTTAGTCTTTTGACATGAAACACTTTGATGAAATATTCGAACTGGCGGCAGATGGCTACGGCATCGTGACTGCTGCGCAGGCACGCGAGATTGGCGTAACCACCGGAGAACTGAGCCGATGGTGTGCCACTGGGAAATTGATGCGCCGAGGACATGGGGTGTACAAGCTCACCCAATGGGTTCCGACGCCCCGTGACGTCTTTGCGGAGGCAGTGGCTCTTGTTGGTGACGAGGGTTTCCTGTGGGGCGAATCAGTGCTGTCTATGCACGCACTTGCACTTGTTGATCCTCGTGCCGTGACCGTGGCAACACCAAAGCGTATTCGCCGCAAACTGCCAGCTTGGGTAAAAACAGTGCCCGCTCCAGAGAATGCGAAAACGACGTTCTATGAAGGAATCCCTTCTCAATGCGTTGCCGATGCGATTGAGGCTTGTAAGGGGTCCGTTATGACCGAACGCCTCATCGAGGCAACCAAGCACGCTCAAGCCGAGGGCCTTATTACCTCCAATGAGCATGAGAGACTGATGAAGGAGCTGTCGTGAAGGAAGTCAAGAAGCCAACCAGCAGACATAACCTTGACATATTCTGCTCGTTAGTGACACTGCTGAGATCTCTCGCTTACGCCATAGCAACCCCACGCGCAGCACTCAGCAGCTCGTACTCCCTCTGGCTTCACTGACGCAGCTCGGCCGCGTCGACGGCATCGCGACACAGATCCAGGAACGCCTCGGCGCCTTCGCAGAAGCACTTGCGGGCAAAGGCTCCGAACCCGCTTGCGACGCATGCACCGTCGGCGAAGAGCATCCAGCTGGACGGCTTACGAGAGTCATTTCCGAGCAGCTTGATCTGCAGTACGTGCGGATTGCCGGCGGCGCAGAGCTCTTCCTCGAGCACCTGCACCGTAAAGCGCATCTGGTGGGAGAGGCTGCTCTTGACCATGGCCGAGGCATAGCCGCTCGGCTCGTCCAGAAGATGCATGCGTTTTGGCTGTGCGACCAGGTTGTGGAAATTGCTCTCGCTGCGCACGGAGAAATTGTCCATACGGACTCCTTTCATCGATGTTGGCAGGGCCACCGTGCCTCTTGGCTGGTTGGCGTCGGGATCGTGGAGCCAACTCTCTACCCCGACTCTGGATAAAACGCGCCCGCTCCTTGCGGGCACGATGGAGTCTATCAGCGCGCGTGGACGGAAATCAAGCGCCGCCTGCGAAATGACGTGCAAGCGGCGCTTGATTTCGCCGGCTGCTGTTAGGCTTAAATTCGAAAAAGTGTCGAAATATCCCGTGTAAAAGAACGGAAAAGTGTCGTAATGCACACTTTAGAACTTCGAAAAAGTGTCGAAATGAGCACCTAATAACTACGGAAAAGTGTATCCTAGTGCTAAAACAGCACGTAATAAGGGGTGCGCTTATGCTACAGAGAAAAGCGAAAGCACAGTTTGAATCTTGGCTTGCCTCGTCGCCTAACAAGGCTCTTTTGGTCAAGGGCGCCCGACAGGTAGGAAAGTCATATTTGGTCAATGTCTTTGCAAATGAATCGTTCGAAAATGTCGTGACGTTCGACCTTATCGCCGACGCGTCCGTGCGCGATTCGTTTTTGGCGGCGAAAAGTGCGGATGACCTGCTTATGCGTATGTCTATTGCTGCAACGCAGGCGATGGTTGCGAACAAGACCGTTGTGGTTATCGACGAGGTGCAGCGATGCCCCAACGTGGTGACGTTTATCAAATATCTGGTCCAGCGCGGCGACTTTCGATACATCCTTACCGGATCGCTCCTTGGCGTTGAGCTCGAGGGCATCGATTCCCTGCCGGTGGGGTATGTCGAGCAGGTCCAGATGTACCCGCTCGACTTTGAGGAGTTTTGCTGGGCAAATGGCGTTGGTGCCAGCGTGTTTGACATGCTCAGAGACTGTCTAAAGGATGAGGGGGAGCTCCCCGGCTACCTGTATGACCGCTTGCTCGATCTGTTCCATCAGTATGTGGTGGTGGGAGGCATGCCCGACGCGGTCAATTCCTTCTTGGCGACGCGCAATGTCGACGAGGTTCGAAACATCCACCGCGATCTTCACGCCCTGTATCGCGATGACATCGCAAAGTACGCTCCGCCCGAGCTGCGCTTGGTTATTCGCGATATCTACGATTTGATTCCCAGCGAGGCTGGCTCCAAAAACAAGCGATTTAAGCTGTCGTCGATTAACGGTGTCAAACGTTTTTCGCAGGTGACAGATCATTTTCTCTGGTTGTCGGAGGCAGGCGTTGCGCTTCCCGTGTATAACGTAACGGCGCCCGTGGCACCCCTGCTATTGGGGGAGCAGCGAAATCTATTTAAGCTGTTTTACCTGGACACCGGAATGCTCATGTCGTCGTATTCCAAAAGGGTCGCTCAAGGCGTTTTTGATGGGGAGGCGGAAGACGCCTTTGGCATGAACATGGGGGCGGCGTTTGAGGGCTTCGTTGCCCAAGAGCTCAAAGCTCATGGATTTAGATTGCGCTACTTTACGTCCAAAAAGGTCGGTGAGCTCGATTTTGTGGAAGAGACGTTCGATGGGGAAGTGTTTGCCATCGAGGTCAAATCGGGCAAGAGCTTTAAGGCCCACGCGGCTCTCGATAACGCACTGGCAACGAAGGGCTACGGAATCGATCGCGCCCTGGTACTTGCGGAATGTAATCTTCACCGCGATGGTGACGTGCTGTATCTGCCCATCTTTATGGCAGGGCTTTTGGAGCCGTAACGTGCTGCCGGCTCTTCCGGCCCTCCCTTAACCCTTGCTACTCGTCGTCCCCGTCGTTGGGGTCGCCCTTGAGGGTGTTGATGTCCAGGTACTGGTTATCGTCCTCTTTTTGCTGGGTCTCCGACTCCGCTTGGGTGGGGCCGCGGAACAGCTGGAATCCCTCAAACGCAATGACGCCGAGCAGGGCAATGACAATGGCGATAAAGGCAACCTTGACTGCCTGCGGAAATTCCGAGAAACGCAGCGCCTTTTCCTTGGCGTAATAATCGGCGAAGCGCTCTTCGCCCGTGCTTTTGGTATACGCCGGTGCGGACGCGGCCTCCGGGTCATATTCCGGTGCGGGCGTGGCAGCGTACGGATCGTTGAGATAATCGCCCGATGCGGTGCCATAATCCTCGGTCTCGATGCGACCGTTGCCAGCATAGCCATCGGAATAATCGGAATATGCCGCACCGCCCTCATAGTCCGCGGCGCTCGTGTTGGCGACAAAAAGCGGGTTAACTGGAACATCGAGCGCCGGCATGCCGGTAGAGGTCTCATCCAGATCGGCTGCAGCCCAGGAATCGTAGGCAACCTGATGGGCAACGGGCTCATCGAGCCTTGCGACCGGAGGCTTGCGTGCCGCAGGAACAGGCAACTGCTGGGCGCTGTACATAACGGTGCTGTCGGCCGATTTGCCCTGCGTCGCTGCAGCGAGAAATGCCGCCGTCTCGGACGGGTCGCTTGCGGGGCGGGGAGCGGGCGTGGGCGCCGAAGTGGGTGCGGGCGTCGAAACAGACGACTGCGCAGGAGTCGGCGCAGGTGCGGACTTAGGCGCAAGTGCGGGATTGGGGCTTGACGGGCGAGCCCCGCCGCCGCCCATGAGTTCGTCGGCGGTCCACGGGCGATCATCCATTACGTCGTCAAGGCTCAGCGAAAACAGGTCGTCTTCACCCTCATCGAACATGCGGTACACATGTCCACCAATTGCCGGAATCAATCCGCGACCGGTGCATGATGCCTTGCTCAACGCCATTCTGTTCCATCCTTTCGAAATACTAATGACATCGATTATATGGAACTTCCCAAGCGGCTCGGTCTTGGATTCGTGCTTTCCAGAACTCGCGCCCAAAAGGGGAGGGCAATCCAGGCGAGTGCCTACTTGTCGCCGGCCGCCGCCTTGGCCTCATTGAGGTAGCTATAGAAGCTGTATTTGGAGATGCCAAAGAACTCGCAGGCGCGCTCGCTCGACTTGGAAATGAGGAAGGCGCCACGACGGTCGAGGTAGCCAATGGCACGAATGCGCTCGTCTTTGGTCATGAGCGCCGCGGGCTTGCCCACAAACTGTTCGCACTCGTGCAGCAGGTCCTCGAGCAGGTCGCCGATGTTCTTGGTAATGGGCTCGGGCTCGGTATAGCCCGTGCTGCCGGTGCCGGCAAAGGCATCGAGCGAGCGCTCAAAAGCCTTCATAAGCGTAATGTCAAAGTTGATGCCCAAAATGCCGACGGGTTTGCCCTCATCGTTGCGGATAAAGATCGTCGAAGACTTGAGCAGCTTGCCATCGGTGGTTTTGGTGAGGTATGGCTCGCGGTCGTGTACGTCGGCGGTGCCCTCGTGCATGGACTCAAACACAATATGGCTGGGGCCGTCACCCAGTTTGCGCCCGCTGACGTGGCCGTTTTCGATCACTACGATGGAGTGGTCCACGTCCTCGGTCTCCAGATCGTGGACGACGACTTCGCAGTTGGGGCCAAATTGGAGCGCTAGGCCGTGTGCGAGGCGCTTGTAAAACTCAATCTGTGCGGGGGTCATGGGTGCCTTCCTAAAAATTAGTTTGGACACACTTTGCCATAAACCACACTTGACCGCAAACAAATCCATCAACAAGGCAATTCATGACCGTTCGGCGGCGAAAAAGTACCGATTGTGGCAACAAACAATTTGTTAGGTTTTCCATTCAAAAAGTGTAATAGAACAGTGCTAACAAACTTTTTGTTTGGCATCCACATAAAAGTTCAGTCGCATGAATGGGAATGGGCTGAAACGCGTATGCGGGGGCCGGCAAGAGAGAACTTAAGGAGTTCACCGTATGGCCGATAAGATCCAGTGGGCGGGCAACACGATGCCCAAGAGCGATGACAAGCACTTGGGAATCATGAGCCTCGACCACGTGAAGAAGGCCCGCGCCTTCCACCAGTCGTTCCCCCAATATACCGTCACTCCGCTTGCCCGCCTGGACGGCCTGGCCGCGCGCCTGGGCCTGTCTAACCTGTGTGTTAAGGACGAGAGCTATCGCTTTGGCCTCAACGCCTTTAAGGTTCTGGGCGGCTCGTTTGCCATGGCCAATTACATTGCCGACGAGACCGGCAAGGACGTTGCCGAGTGCACCTTCGATTACCTGACCTCCGATCAGCTTGCCAAGGACTTTGGCCAGGCCACCTTCTTTACCGCCACCGACGGCAACCATGGCCGCGGCGCGGCATGGGCTGCCAACAAGCTGGGCCAGAAGGCCGTCGTGCACATGTCCAAGGGTTCCACCAAGCCCCGCTTCGATAACATTGCCGCCGAGGGCGCCACGGTGACCATCGAAGAGGTCAACTACGACGAGTGCGTGCGCATGGCCGCCGCCGAGGCCGATGCCTGCGAGCGCGGCGTTATCGTTCAGGACACCGCCTGGGAGGGCTACGAGAAGATCCCGTCCTGGATCATGGAAGGCTACGGCACCATGGCTTCCGAGGCTGCCGAGCAGCTGCGCGAGATGGCCATCAACCGCCCGACGCACGTGTTTGTCCAGGCTGGCGTGGGTTCGCTCGCCGGCGCCGTGGTGGGCTACTTTACCAACCTGTATCCCGATAACCCGCCCACCTTCGTCGTGGTTGAGTGCGCGCCTGCCGCCTGCCTGTACAAGGGCGCTGCCGCCGGCGACGGCGATCCGCGCATCGTGGACGGTGACATGCCCTCCATCATGGCCGGTCTGTGCTGCGGCGAGCCCAACATCCTAGGCTGGGATATCCTGCGCAACCACACCACCGCCTTCGTGTCCTGCCCCGACTGGGTCACCGCTCGCGGCATGCGCACCCTGGGCGCTCCCGAGAAGGGCGACCCGCGCGTCATCTCCGGCGAGTCCGGCGCTGTGACCACCGGCCTGGTCGAGACTCTCATGCTCGATCCCAAGTACGCCGAGCTCAAGGAACTCATCGGCCTGGACAAGACGAGCTCCGTGCTCTGCTTCTCCACCGAGGGCGACACCGATCCGGATCAGTACCGTCGCATCGTCTGGGAGGGCGAGTATCCGACCTGCTAGCAGAGTGACCTGTCCGGAGGCAGCCGGAGGACTTTACTCCCTGCTCGGACAGTCCTGCTCGCACGGAGAGCACATTAAGTGCTCTCCGGCTCGGAACTCGCGACGGAGCAAAGTCCTCCGTCCGCCTCCTATGGTTACTTGCTTGTGGGGTGCTCGACCTCACGCTGCTTGGCACAAGTGATCTATCTGAAATATTTACCTGTAGGTAAACCCTTGTAGAAAGGTTGACTGTTATGACTAAAGAACTCGATTTTGATGCCATTAAGGCTGCTGCGGAGTCTCATCGTGCTGATATGACTCGCTTCCTGCGCGCTATGATCTCTCACCCCTCTGAGTCTTGTGAGGAGGGCGAGGTTGTCGCTTGCATCAAGGCCGAGATGGAGAGCCTTGGCTATGACGAGGTCAAGGTCGACGGCCTGGGCAACGTCATGGGTTTTATGGGCGAGGGCGACAAGATCATCGCCATCGACTCCCACATCGACACCGTCGGCATCGGCAACATCGAGAACTGGGATGCCGATCCCTATGAGGGCTACGAGACCGACGAGATCATCTACGGCCGCGGCGGTTCTGACCAGGAGGTCGGCATGGCTTCCGCTACCTACGCTGCCAAGATGATGAAGGACATGGGCCTCATCCCCGAGGGCTACAAGATCATGGTCGTCGGCACCGTCTAGGAAGAGGACTGCGACGGCATGTGCTGGCAGTACATCTACAACAAGGACGGCATTAAGCCCGAGTTCGTCATTTCCACCGAGCCCACCGACGGCGGCATCTATCGCGGTCACCGCGGCCGTATGGAGATCCGCGTCGACGTTCACGGCGCCTCCTGCCACGGTTCCGCTCCCGACCGCGGCGAAAACGCCATTTACAAGATGGCCGACATCATCGCCGACGTCCGTGCCCTCAACAACAACGGCTGCGACGAGTCGACCGACATCAAGGGTCTCGTTAAGATGCTCGACCCCAAGTACAACCCCGAGCACTACGAGGATGTCCGCTTCCTGGGCCACGGCACCTGCACCGTCAGCCAGATCTTCTACACCAGCCCCAGCCGCTGCGCCGTGGCCGATTCCTGCGCCATCTCCATCGACCGTCGCATGACCGCCGGCGAGACCTGGGAGTCCTGCCTGGACGAGATCCGCAACCTGCCGTCCGCCAAGAAGTACGGCGACGACGTGAAGGTCTCCATGTACATGTACGACCGTTCGTCCTGGACCGGCGAGGTCTACGAGACCGAGGCTTACTTCCCCACGTGGATCAACAAGGAGACCGCTCCGCACGTCAAGGCCCTCGTCGACGCCCACAAGGCCATGTTCGGTGACGAGCGCATCGGCTGCGAGCCCAGCATGGATAAGCGCACCGGTCGTCCGCTGTGCGACAAGTGGACCTTCTCCACGAACTGCGTTTCCATCCAGGGCCGCTATGGCATCCCCTGCGTCGGCTTTGGCCCGGGTGCCGAGTCTCAGGCTCACGCTCCCAACGAGGTCACCTACAAGGACGACCTGGTCACCGCTGCCGCCATGTATGTGGCTGCCCTGAACCTCTACGATCCGAGCCAGGCCGATGGCGACGCCGCCGTGTTCCGCGCCGGTCTGACCAACAACAAGATCGATTAGTCCCATTCCTCGATTTTGTTGAGCCGGGGGCCGCTCGTGTCCCCGGCACCCCCTGTTGACTTGGGGCCCGCGGTCGTTATCTCCCATGCTTCCTCAACGGTGGCGGGTCCTCGTCATGGTGCTCGGCATGTTCTAGCCACACGCGCATGCCGGAGCACATCCACTCGTTGCGATCGTTTCATCTTTTCGAAAGGACATTTCCATGGACGCCAAGTTTACTGAGCTCGTCGAGCAGCTGAACGGCCTCGATTTTAAGGGCATGTACGGCAGCGACTTCCTGCACACCTGGGACAAGACCACCGATGAGCTCAAGGCGCTCTACATCGTCGCCGACGCCCTGCGCGAGCTGCGTGAGAACAACGTTTCGTCCAAGATCTTCGACTCCGGTCTTGCCGTCTCCCTGTTCCGCGACAACTCCACCCGTACGCGCTTCTCCTTCTCTAAGGCCGCCAATCTGCTCGGCCTTGAGCTGCAGGACCTGGACGAGAAGAAGTCCCAGATCGCTCACGGCGAGACCGTCCGCGAGACCGCTACCATGATTTCCTTCATGGCCGACGTCATCGGCATCCGCGACGACATGTACATCGGTAAGGGCGACGCCTACATGGCCGAGGTCTCCGAGTCCGTGCAGCAGGCCTACGAGGATGGCGTTCTGGATCACCGTCCCACGCTCATCTCCCTGCAGTCCGATTCCGACCACCCCACGCAGTCCTCTGCCGACATGCTCTACCTCATCAACGAGTTTGGCGGCCTCGAGAACCTCAAGGGCAAGAAGGTTGCCGTCACCTGGGCCTATTCGCCCTCTTACGGCAAGCCGCTGTCCTGCCCGCAGTCGCTGATCAGCCTGCTGCCCCGCTTTGGCATGGACGTCACCCTGGCCCACCCCGAGGGCTACGACCTCATGCCCGAGGTCGTCGAGCGCGCCAAGGGCTATGCCGCCGAGTCCGGCACCACCTTTAAGCAGGTCAACACCATGGCCGAGGCCTTCGAGGGCGCCGACATCGTGATCCCCAAGAGCTGGGCTCCGTTTGCCGCCATGGAGAAGCGTACCAATCTGTACGCCGAGGGCGACGACGCCGGCATCGCTGCGCTCGAGAAGGAGCTGCTCGCCCAGAACGCCACCCATCAGGATTGGTGCTCCACGACCGAGCTCATGGAGAAGACTGCCAACGGCCAGGACACCATCTTTATGCACCCGCTGCCCGCCGACATCTCCGGTGTCTCCTGCGAGCACGGCGAGGTCAACGCCGACGTCTTCGACATGCACCGCGTGGGCATGTACAAGGAGGCCAGCTACAAGCCGTACGCCATCGCAGCCATGATGTTCCTGCAGAAGGTTGCCGATCCCGCCGCTACCCTCAAGGCCCTCGACGAGCGCAACACCGCCCGTTGGTTCCAGGCCTAAAGCCGGGTTGAGGTAAGCCATGTAAAGGGGGCGCTCTGCCAACCGGCGGGGTGCCCCTTTTTGCATCGCGGGCGTGCGGGATAAGCGCTTTCGATGTAGATGCCCGCGGCGCGAGTTATGGGTACGATGGTTTCAGGGGAGGTATCACCATGAAACTTGGATGCGTCATTATGGCTTCGGGCGAGGGCAAGCGGTTTGGCTCTAACAAGATGCTTGCCGATATCTATGGCGAGCCGCTGATTGCCCGGACCATCGATTCGGTTCCCCGGGGCTTTGACGTTGTGGTTTCGACGCGTTGGCCCGAGGTCGCCCAGATTTGCGAGGACAAGCATTGCCCGTGCGTGCTGCACGATGGCGAGCTGCGCAGCGAAAGCGTCCGTGCGGGCCTTTCATGGGGAGTCGAACGCAACCGGAAAGGTTGCCTCTTTTTGCCGGGCGACCAGCCGCTCGTGAGTTCGGATTCTTTTGAGGCCATGGTTCGCACGTTTGATGAGCGTGGCCGCAAGCATCCGGTGCGTCTTGCGTGCAACGGTGAGCCTTCGAGCCCGGTGCTCTTTCCGGCGGAACTGTTCGATGCACTCATGTGTCTTGAGGGCAAGGACGGCGGCGGTTCGATCCTCAAGGGCCGTACCGACGTGGTGCTGGTCGAGGCGCGTGCCTACGAGCTGTGGGACGTCGATACCGCCAAGGGACAGCAACGCATAACGGAGCATATCGCCGCCTGCTCGTATTTTGATCGCGTGGCCAACTGCATCAATCAATAAGGAGCAATTATGATCATCATCAAAAACGGCGCGCTCGTGACGCCCCAGGGGCTTCGCCGCGCCGATCTTGCCATGGAGGGCGATAAGATTGTGCGGATTGCCGTGGCAATCGAGCCGGGCGAGGGCGATACCGTCCAGGACGCCACCGACTGTTGGGTGTTCCCCGGCTTTATCGACGGCCACACGCACATGCAGTGCTGGACTGGCATGGATTGGACGGCCGATAGCTTTGAGACCGGTACGCGTGCGGCTGCCTGCGGCGGTACGACGACCATCGTGGACTACGCGACGGCCGATCGCGGCGTGACCATGCCCGATGCCTTGGTCGAGTGGCATCGCCGCGCCGACGGAACCTGCACGGCTAACTACGCGTTTCATATGGCACTCGCCGAGTGGAATGAATGCAACCGCGCCGATCTTTCGGCCATGCGCGAGGCGGGCGTGTCGTCGTTTAAGACCTACTTTGCCTATGACCACCTGCGCCTGGACGACGCCGAGACGCTCGAGGTGCTGGAGGAACTCAAGCGCGTGGGCGGCATGCTCTGCGTGCATTGCGAGAACGGTACGCTGGTGAATGAACTGCAGAAGCGCGTGTACGAGCAGGGGATTCATGGGCCCGAGGGGCATGCGCTCAGCCGTCCGGATGTGTGTGAGGCCGAGGCCGTGAGCCGCCTACTGTATCTGGCACACCTGGCCGGGGACGCTCCGGTCAACGTGGTGCACCTTTCGACCAAGCTGGGGCTCGAGGCTATTCGCGCTGCCAAAGCGCGCGGGCAGAAGAACATCTATGTCGAGACATGCCCTCAGTATCTGATGCTCGATGATACCTGGTATCTGGAGCAGGGAGAGGACGGCTTTGCCGGCGCCAAGTATGTGATGAGTCCGCCGCTGCGCCATGCCGGTGACCGTGCCGCGTTGCGCGAGGCGCTTGTGGCCGGCGAGATCGATACGATTGCAACCGACCACTGCAGCTTTAACCTGCACGGGCAAAAGGACCGCGGGCGCGACGATTTCCGCGCGATTCCCAACGGCGGGCCCGGTGTGGAGCATCGTCCCGTCGCGATCGCTACGAGCTTTGAGGGACAGCTGGGCTCCGAGGATCTATGCCGCTTGATGAGCGGAATCCGGCGCGCGTCTTTGGCATGTATCCGCACAAGGGCTGTCTTGCCGAGGGCGCCGATGCCGACGTGTGCGTGTGGGATCCCAAGGCGCGCTGGACGATCAGCGCCGCGACGCAGCATCAGGCCGTGGACTACACGCCGCTCGAGGGCTTTGAGGCGCATGGCCGCGCCAAGGCTGTGTTTGTGAACGGCGTGCTGGTGGCGCGCGATGGCGAGCCCACCGGAGCTCAGCCCGGTCGCTACGTGCCCCGCTAACGGGGACGACGCCAAAATAGCTACCCCTGGAGGATGGTGGCGATGAGGGGGCGGCCGAGGGCCGCCTCGAAGCGATCTGCCATCGTTGGGTCGTTGAGCGTGTCGGCTTGGTTGAGCATGATGCGGGCATTGTTGAGGTTCAGCATCCGCATCTCGGCATTGAGCACCTGGGCGACGCGCTCGGGCGTGGCGATGTCGGTGAGCTCGCAGCCGCAACGCTCGCAAAAGAGCTCGGGGCGGTGGACGGCTTCGTTGATGGGCTTGCTGAGCCCCGAGGCGCCGACGACCCAGATGAGGTTGGCCATGCCGGCGGGGACCACGGGCTCCCAAGTGGCATGCGCCTTGAGTGGGAGTCGCTTGCTACCGTCTGCCTCGGCCAACACATAGTCAAAGCGCTGCGCCAGCTCGTCGAGCGCCTCGGCGGGGGCGGAGAGCTTGCCTGTCTCCGGGTCCAAGACGCCTGCCTGGCAGATGCTTCCCCGCACAAGCCCCGCGCAGGCCTCGCAGGTGCAGCCTAGGGCGTGTGGGGCACCTGGCTTCCAAGGCGCGGCGTCCAAGCGACGGCTCGACCCGTCCCATGGCACGCCAGCGACGGGAAACATGTGCGTGGTGGTACAGAGAAGCACCCTGCCGCCAGCGCGCATTAGCTCGAGACCCAGCGCCTTCAGCAAGGTCGACTTGCCGCCACTGCCGATAATCGCGGTAATGCCCGGCTCGATCCTGAGCGCCGAGGCAAGATTGCCGCTAACCGTTTCCATCTGTTCACCGCCGTATAATACTGTGATAATAAATAATCATCAGAGTAGCGGTCGGACCGCTTTTGCTCTGCTCAAACCGTAGCACAGGGAGGTGCCCCGGGAATGCTCGTTTATGTTCGCGGCGCCGGCGATATCGCCACGGGTGTCGCCGCTCGCTTGGTGCGCGCCGGCGTGTCGGTCGTCATGGCCGATATCGCGGTCCCCACGTGCATCCGTCGCACAATCAGTTTTTGCGAGGCCATTCGCCTGGTCGAGGTCGAGGTCGAGGGCATTCGCGCCCGCTTGGCGCAGACGCCGGCAGAGGCGCTCGAGATTACCCAAGCGGGGGATGTCGCCGTGGTGGTGGACCCTCAGGCCAAGATGCTCGATGAGCTTAAACCCGCTGCCGTGGTCGACGCGATTCTGGCCAAGCGCAACTTGGGCACCACGCGCGATATGGCGCCTGTCGTCATCGCCGTGGGGCCGGGCTTTACCGCGCCGGTCGATTGCGATGCCGTGGTCGAAACCATGCGCGGGCATTTTTTGGGCCGCGTGATTACCCAGGGCTCACCCCAGCCCAACACGGGCGTGCCGGGCATGATCGGCGGATACGGCAAGGAGCGTGTTATTCACAGTCCCGCCGCCGGCGTGTTTCGGTCCGACCGCGCAATCGGCGACATCGTGAGCGCCGGAGACGTGATCGGCTACGCGGGCGATACGCCCATGTTCACGACGATTGACGGCTGTCTGCGCGGTCTTTTGGCAGATGGCGTTCAGGTGACCGAGGGCTTTAAATGTGCCGACGTCGACCCGCGCAGCGATGCCAGCTATATCAACTACATTTCGGACAAGGCGACGTCGGTCGGCGGCGGCGTGCTCGAGGCACTCGCTATACTCACCGATGTCTTTAGAGGATAGAAGGCGGCAATGGAAAAGCTCGATGTTGTGAATGCGGCGCTTGCCGCCTTGCGTGCTGGTAAGACGTGCGAGCTCGTGGTCGTGGCCGGTACGGCGGGGTCGTCACCGCGCGGCGTGGGCGCATGGATGGCCGTCTTTGCCGACGGTAGCCAGGCGGGCACCATCGGCGGCGGCAAGATCGAGCTCTTTGCGCTGGACGAGGCACGCGAGCTGCTGGCCGGGGGTAAATCGCGTCTGGTCCGCTGCACCATGGGCGGCGAGAACTCCGATACCGGCATGATCTGCGGCGGGGCCATCTGCCTGTGCTACCTGCATCTGGATGCGACCAAGGCACCGTTGTTCCAGTCGGTTGCCGAGGTCTTGGCCTATCGGCGCATTGGCGACTTCGTCATCGACTTTGAGCCGTTTATCGCGAGCGCGCTCGAGGACGATGTGACCGAGTACCATGGCGAGGAGTCGCGCCGCACCATTGTGGGTTGCCCCGGGCTTTCGCAGGCGGAAGAGGGGAGTAACGTCACCTACACCAACGCCGCCTCCGAGATTCCTCCCGCGCACATCGAGACGCTCTGCCCCGAGGGCCTGACCTACATCTTTGGCTGCGGACACGTGGGCGCTGCGACGGCGCGCGTGCTCACGGCGGCGGGCTTTGCCGTCGTGGCCTGCGACGACCGTCCCGGCACGTTGACGCCCGAATGGGTACCCGGTGTCTACGATCGTCGCCTGGTCGATTACAAGAACCTGGGCGAGCTGTGCCCCATCGGTCCGCGCGATCTGGTAGTCGTCGCCACGGCGGGCCACAAGTCCGATATCGATGTGGTGATTCAGGCGATGCGCGCCAAGCCCGCTTACCTGGGCTGTCTGGGTTCGCGCCGCAAGACGGCCTTTGTGCGGGCTCGCATGGAGCAGGAGGGCTTTACGCAGGAACAGATCGACGGGCTGCACCTTCCGATCGGCGTTGCCATTCAGGCCGAGGACCCCGAGGAGATCGCCATCTCCATCGCCGCCGAGATGATCACCCATCGGTCCGGCAAGCTCTGAGGAGGCGTGCCCATGGAGGGAGGAAAAAAGATCCGCTCGGTGGACAAGGCCATGGTGCTGCTGGAGCTGCTGGGCGCTGGCAGATCGCCGCTCACCCTCTCCGAACTGGAACAGCGCTCCGGACTGCCCAAGAGCACCATCCACGGCCTTCTCTCCACCATGCGGGAGCACCACATGGTCTCCCAGCAGGCCGACGGCCGATACTGTCTGGGGCTGCGGCTCTTTGAGCTGGGCTGCGCTGTCAGCGCCTCCTGGGATGTCACCGGTGTGGCCGCCCCCTACCTTGCCAAGCTGTCGGCGGTCACCGGCGCCACCGCCTTCCTGGCCGTCCGCAGCGGCGGCGAGGCGGTGACTCTGGACCAGTCCAGTGAGGGCAGCGGCCTGCGCATCGTCTCAGAGGTGGGCTGCCGTCTTCCCCTCTGCTGCACCTCACAGGGCAAACTCTTCCTGGCCTATTGCTCCTCCGAGGCTGAGCAGGCCCGGCTCATCCGGGCCTATCCGCCGGTCCCCCACACACCCCACACCATCACTGACCCGGAGCAGCTCGCCGAGGAGCTTC
>OLRM01000408.1_pt1 | contig 36980 bp, 38 predicted proteins | sample 1643211 | NCBI WGS metagenome assembly OLRM01 (sample SAMEA3136690, study PRJEB25190) | human gut metagenome | biome: human gut; feature: human-associated habitat; material: faeces | place: Austria | collected 2013
TCTGTCTGTCTGTCTGTCTGTCTGTCTGTCTGTCTGTCTGTCTGTCTGTCTGTCAAGATTGTCCCATTACGATCTTCCAATTTCAAGCCCTCACATCACTTTCCTTAATTTCGTGCAAATTCTTTTTCGCATCTATCCAGTACAGCAGCAATAACCTGATCCATATCGTAGTACTTATACTCACCAAGACGACCGCCGAAGATTACCTTTTCTTCTGCGTCTGCCAGCTTCTTATATTCAAAATATAGCAATCCATTTTTAGCATCATTAACTGGATAATACGGCTCATCACCCGGTTTCCACTCACTACTGTACTCACGGCTGATAATCGTCTTTGGCAGGTCATTTCCATTTTCATCCTTACCGAACTCAAACCATTTGTGCTCAATGATACGGGTCCATGGAGTTTCACGGTCGGTATAGTTCACTGCAGCATTTCCCTGGAAGTTTGGCTTATCCAATGTTTCCGTTTCAAAGCGAACAGAACGGTATTCCAGCGTACCCAATTTATAATCAAAGTACGCATCAATTGGTCCAGTGTATACAACCTTATCAGCTAATGCATCTAACTCGGCTTTGTTCTCCAGATAGTCCGTATTCAAACGCACCTCAATACCGTCCAGCAGATTGGCAATCATCCTGGTATAACCACCAACAGGAATACCCTGATAAAGTGCATTGAAGTAGTTGTTATCAAAGGTCAGACGAACCGGAAGACGCTTGATAATAAAAGCGGGCAGTTCCTTGCAATCGCGACCCCACTGCTTCTCAGTGTAGCCCTTAATGAGCTTCTCGTAGATGTCACGACCGACAAGAGAAATGGCCTGCTCTTCAAGATTCTGTGGCTCATCAGTAATCTCCTTACGCTGCTCTTCGATCTTGGCAGCAGCTTCTTCTGGCGTCACGACACCCCACATCTTGTTGAATGTGTACATGTTGAACGGCAGTGAGTACAACTCGCCCTTGTAATTGGCTACAGGTGAGTTCGTAAAGCGGTTGAACTCGGCAAACTGTGTAATGTAGTTCCAGACTTTTTTGTTGTTAGTATGAAAAATGTGAGCACCATACTTATGGACGTTGATGCCCTCAATATTCTCGGTGTAAATGTTGCCCGCGATGTTGGGGCGCTTATCCACTACCAAAACAGACTTACCATGTGCTTTTGCTTCGTGTGCAAAAATCGCTCCGTAAAGACCGGAGCCTACTACTAAATAATCGTACATCTTTTTCCCTTCCCTCACTTACTATGTTTAATCTTTTTAAACAATTGTTTTTCTATATCAATTACTAATGGTTCTTTAACAACGGTCAGAATACCAAAGTAAACGCCAAAAAACACAATAGCAGATATGCACAACATTATAAAACTGCCAAATGATGTCCGTTTTATAAAGCTGGATAATATACTAGCAACTGCTAAAGCTATCACTAAAGACCCATAATGCACGTTTTTAAATGCTTCCCTGACTTCATTTTTCAATGCGACATACTGGACTATCAATACTGCTGCCTCTGCGGCTAATGTTCCAATTGCTGCTCCTGCGGAAGCAAATCTTGGAATCAAAAGTGCATTCAGAATTACATCTACTATAACACCTGCAATCTCCGAATAAAGAACCGTCTTTTCTCGTCCTAAAGGTACCAACATCTGAATGCCCATAATATTAGTAAGTCCAATGAGTAGCAATGTAGGCATAATAATCTGCATCGGAACAATTGAGCCAGCATAGGCTGAACCTGACAAGAAGAAAATACCTTCTTTTGCAAATATAATAAAATACACCATCATCGGTGATGCCACTAAAAAGACAAAATTGATTGCCTTCTTTGTGATACGATAAAACTCCTCCATAAGATTATGCTCAACGTAATACGATGCTCGCGGCAATAATACTACCCCTAATGATGTAACAATGCTAACCAAAATTGATTTAATTTTCACAGCAGCATTATAATATCCAACATCCGCATCTGATGTCATAAATCCGAGCATCACTGTATCCAAGTGAGTATATATTGTCGTTGCACACGACATTGCGAAAAATACCGCAACCGCTTTAAAGTGCTGTTTAAAATTGTAGTTTCCTACCGGCTTAAGTGAAACATACTTATGTACATGAAAAAAGTTAAAAATATTAGAAGCTGATGCAGCTAAAATAGAGATTCCTCCATAGATAACATAGTCACTCTTCTGATGAATCAGCGCAAACATCGTTACTAAAGCAATAAACTTAAAAATAATAGATCTAATCGTTATATAGGTATACTGTTCTAACGCCTTATAGAGCCATTCCATTCCGATTGCGTTAAACAGAATTGTCAGGCTAACAATCAAAAACAATGATTTGTCCTGTTGCAGCCTTGGTACAAAGACAATCGCACCAAACAATGCTACATATGCAATTAAGCTCATCGTGAAATTGATGATGAAAAGTTCTTGAACAGTTTTTGTAAGCTTTTCCTTATTATCTCGAACTTTTGCACATGCACGAATTCCATAAGTCGGAATACCTAATTGCGCGAACATCGCAAAATATGATATCATCGAGGTTGCAAATGAAACCTTGCCAGTTCCCTCAGGCAATAGTATTCGGGATACATAAGGAAATGTGATTAATGGAAATATGAATTGCGACATTGTTAAAATCGCATTCATTATAAAATTCAGTTTTAAAGATTTTTGCTTCATGCCTAATCCTCTCGAAAACATTTTTTTAGCCATTTATCCTTATAAGCAGAAAATAGAACGCCCAAGATAAAACTAATGCACGTTGTAACAATGAAACTGTCCAACCCATATTTTTTCTCTCCATAGACGCATATATAGTACAACGTCCAAACCCATAAATGTAAGAAATACATAACTGTACTACATCTCCTACAAATCATGGATAATATATTGTGCCCAAAACTCATGTTTTTTACAACAGAGAATAGCGAGGTTGAGAGGCAGACAAAAGCAAGTGATTTAGCAAATCCATTTGTCAAGGTTGTAACAATCGCTCCCAAAATCAACAATACATATTTCTTTTCTTTGGTTTTTTCATCACATTTGGCTAATAACATTCCGATGCTTATATATCCGGCTCCCATAAAGATTCTGCCACGAGGACCAAGGATAACCCATAAAAACTTCGTTGGAATTCCAAGAAATGTGGGAAGTGAATCCTTGGCTACAACTAATTCTGTAAATAAGAATCCGAAAATCATCAATGCATTGCAAGCAATTACTATTTGAGAAAAACCAACACGTCTTTTCAATAGCATATAGATAAATAGAAGTCCATAAATACAAGACAGCAAATACCATAGCATGTACGAATTATAATGCTCTCCTACGAATAGAAGCCCTCTAATGAAATCTGCCACATTAAAAAGAATAGATGATCCGTTATTGCAGTAGTAATAAATGGCTAATGGACAATAAACCAACGTCCATATCAAATAAAGCTTCAATAGTTTTTTTAGATGCTGTAAAATATAGTAGTTATTTTGCCCCCCCCCGAAATATTTCTTTCCTATTAGAAAACCGCTAGATAAAAAGAAAAACGGGTTTGCGACACCAACTACCGTATTGTATATACTAACAGTAGTCTTGTTATCGCAGCTATATAGGGGATTCGTATGTATTGCAACAACGCATATGGCCATTATAAGTTTAAATAAGTCAATCGAGTTATAATTATTGTTTGATCTCTCCATTTATTCTCCTCCAAAACATTTTACACTGGAACTTAATCATCTAACTAAGTATTCCCCAGTATCATTTTCACAGAAGAACAGTATGAGTAATACCATAAAACATATGTAGTTATATGGAAATGATGTTGTTATAAAATAATATAAAAAGATCAATAAAAAGCCAATTTTTTTACTATTACGAGTAATTATTGCTTCATGTATTGATTTGAGCATTGGTACAACATACACAAACGCAAGATAGATGCCACCTTGTGCGAGCACTCTAAAGATGGAATTCGAATACCCTATATCATTTAATCTAAAACTACTGTAATGTGCAATCACGTTGGTCATATTAAGATATCCCGAACCTAAAATAGGTTTTTCTAACCATGCTGCAAATCCCGCTTGATAATTATCCATTCGCGTACTATAAGAAGCTGTCGATGCCTTAAGTGTAAACGTGTTCTCAAAGTATGATGCAACCTGAGTTCCAATTCCAAAAAGAACCAGAACTAGTAATGCTCTAAAGAATAGACCTCTATTTGTTCCAGCCGGGTATCTAACAAATAAATAAAAAATCCAAATTAACCCTATGGCATAAACTCCAGTCATCGACATTGTTGAAAGCGCTGTTATACTAAATATGATACAGCGTTTAAAGGATGTACTTTTTGCTATAAATAACTCATATGCAAGCATCAAAGATAAAAGTAAAACATATTTAGGTCCTTCGTAAAAGAAACCCGTATTTCTCCAAATTCCAGATGCTCCAAAAATTTCTTCCTTCTGCATCTCATATTGAAGAAAGAAATATGACTGTTTCACTCTTGGGACATCACTTACATATATAGTTAATTCTTGCGATGGATTAAACACATGTAATATACTACCAAACAACCAAAAGAATAATGAAACTATCGCCACAAAATATAAGATTTTAGAGCAGCGCTGCATCACATCTCTTATATTTTCTTCAGTATTAAAAAACAGTAGCATTAGTGCAAGTGTAATTACAAGTTGAAACACATCCATTATATGTACTGAGTTAACCGCTACATTATATATAACAAGAAACGACAAATAGAATCCCATAAAGATTGTTCGGTTCTTACTTCCATATCTAACTACAGCACCATCCCTAAGCAATAGAACCATCAATGACCCCATTAAACACAGTGCCAATGCTAAACGAAAGTAACCACTTCCATGCATCCACTTCCAAACACTTTCACAATCAAGAATAATGCAAATTGCCACTATATTTTCAAACAGGGTCTTTGTTTTTATCTTCATGAGCCTGCTTCCTCCATAACTAAAATCATGGCTTTACGGTTGGACCGAGTCTACCACACACACCGTCCTTCCAGCCTTTCAATATCATTTTTATTGTCTGTATTTTTTTAGGATTGTATTTTATTGCGATAAGGATTTGCCGAACATTTTGTCTGACATATTTTATCGGCTCTCCGTCCCTTTTAAACATGTAAGTGAAATTTCTTGCCCGATAATATTCTTTCCAAGGGGCTTCTGTGCTTCCTTTTTTTGTTTTTCCTAATACTTTAAAGTATTTACGCTCCAAAACCGGATGATAGTAATTCGAATCAAAAACAGTTGCTACGAAAGCATTTGCTTTTAATGCTCTGTAATAGTAGTCCTGCTCATCACCTTTTATAAAGAAATCCTTATTAGGATAGCCTATCTTTTCAACAAGTTCTTTTGAAACTAAAGTTCCGTTAAATGGATTAATCGTTCCGACAATCAGATTATCTTTTTCTCTTTCAGCCGCAATCTGTTTGGTCTTTATTCCCCCATTAAGTCCAAAAGACAATATATCATCAGAACCACAAACGAGAGAATTTAAGAGTAAAAGCTTATTCGTAGAATACAATTCTTCTGCTCTTTTAACAAGAATCTCCATCATGTTTTTATCCGCGGGACGGCCATCATCATCCATTAAACAGATAAAATCATAGCCATCTTCATAAGCCATTTTTAACCCGGTATAGAACCCACCAGAGCCCCCTATATTTTCTTTTAAATAAACATATTTAATTACCTGATTATCGAGAATACCTTCCTCTTTCAATAATTGCTCAGTATTATCAGAGCTATGGTTGTCAATAATGTAATATCTATCCACAACATAGCTTTGTGACAGTATAGCCCTAATGTTTTTTACAAGTTCCTCTTTTCTATTATATGTAACGACAACGCCCGCAGTTTTCATATTTCATTCTCCTCGTAAAGTAAAGATTCCCATTTTTTACAAATTATATTCTCATCCAAAAATTGTTTTACTTTTTCGGCTTCAATGGATAGACGAGTTTCCAAGTCAACATTTTCGATTAAACGGATTATTGCCGCTGCCATAGCATTGCTATCACCAACCGGCACAAGTAATCCATTGACACCGTCCTGAATCATCATATGTGCGCCGCCGATCGGACAATCCGTGCAAACACATGGTAACCCAATCGCCATAGCCTCAAGCATTGAATTGGATAACCCCTCATAGTCAGATGAAGATAAAAACCCAGCGCAATCAAGTATACTTTCGTGAACCTTACTAGCAAAGCCTTCCATTATTATATACTTATCCGCTTGTTTTTTCTTGATATAATCCTTTATTTCAGTCTCAATCAATCCCGTACCATATATTCTCAATTTATACTCTGGATATTTAGAATGAACTTGTACGAAAGAATCAATCATCATTGGAAGATTCTTTTGTTTATCAATTCTACAAAACGTTACAAATTCTTTTCTTCTTATCCCTTCAAATCTCTTTGGTAAATTCGGGGTTATAGGATTTGGAATAACACATCCGTTCTTCTGTGCTCGCTTAGGAAAATAAGCTAATGCATCTGGTGTCTGATATACTGTTTTATACATAAAGCCAAACACATGATCTCGGATTAACCGAAATATAGCATTATGCGGTTCTGTACGCGGATCAGTTCTCTCTGATCCAATCACTTTAATATTTAATCCAGTTGTATATATCCGAGCATATGTTGCCATTCTTGACATAAAAGCGTAGAGATAAGCCCCAGGATGTTGCCTTAAAATTTTCCTTGTTTTAATACAAGGTTCAATCATATCAATCTCTTTTTTTACATTGCAATGCAACCATATAAGATTGATTGCTTGATTAAGCGGATAATCAACTGGACTATCTCTCCAAACTATTATTGTCACTGGATAGCCTTTTTCTGCTAAATAATTAGCCAGGATACAAATTACCCTATGAGCTCCTCCCCAGCCCTTTCCGCCTAAGCTTCCAATCACGAAAAAAACTTCTTTATTCATCTTCTACTCCGTCGATTTAAATAATATTCTTCCATATTCTTTGCGGTTGCACTCATATCAAATCCAGCATTAATAACATACTTTTGCATATCTGTGTGTACAATCGGATTCTTCGCCATATCAAGCGCAACCTCTGCCCATTTTTCGGTACCATCACTCAACATCAATTTACGGTAGATCGGCGTAATATCCGTCTCTGGCGGCAATCCCTCGGAACAAACAATCGGAACACCTGCTGCCTGCGCTTCAATTGCCACAATTCCAAGCCCTTCAAACAGCGAAGGGAACACAAAAACATCCATCGCCTGATAAATTCGGTTCATGTCTTTGCGGTTGCCCAGAAACTGCACACTCTCTGTCAGACCCTTGTCCGCAACCTTGCTGCGCACCTTTTCTTCCAAAGGTCCAGTACCTATAAGAATCAATTCTGCATCAGACTTTTTCTTTTTGATCTCCACAAAAACATCAATCAAAAAGTCATGGTTCTTTTGTGGATGCAGCCGTCCAACATGACCAACAACAAATTTATTCTCTAATCCAAGTTCCTGTCTGACTTCTCTCCGCGTGTTCTCATTTGCAATAAACTGCTGAGAGTCAATCGCATTCTTCAACACCCGGAAAGGCTTATCCTTAAACAAATATTTTCCAGCTTCTTCCGAGCACGCAAAAAGATCTGTTGCATTCAGAGTAAACAGTCGCTGCATGAATAATTTGGGCAAATATTTTATATCGTGAACGGTCTCGTTGTTGTGTGAATGTGCAATTCTCACAGGGATTCCCGCCTTTTTTGCTGCTTTCAGGCAGAAATATCCAATCGTATAAGCATGACAATGCACAATTTGATATTCATGATGCTGCTTGAAGAAGTTCTTCAGATCTTTCTGAAATTTAGGGAGATTCAGGTTCTCCCGGAAAGACAGCTTGTAAACGTGCCCTCCCATACTTTCAATTTCATCGTCGTAAAATTGCTTTTCTTTATACACAACCAAAAAATCAAACTGCACTTTCGTGCGGTCAATTTTTCGATAGATATTCATTAACAACGCCTGTGTCCCGCCGGCTTCCATTCTCTGGAGTATATGCAATACTCTTATCGGCTCTCCCATGAATTCTTCCTCCGTAAATCTCAAAGCGATTTGATTTTTTGAATCAATTTGCTTGGCAAAATAGACTTTATCCGGGCTTTGAGTTGTAATCCAACCTTCAGATTTGATACAAAATCTGGTTCATCAATTTCCTTATAAAAATTGCTTCTATTTTCTGGTCTGTTGCTTGGCTGTACAAGATTTCCTTGTTTTACCATTGCTTCTTTCAACGTTGCCTGCTCTGCCTCAGCAAACGGCTTCATCTTTTCAAAAAGCTCTTGTCCTTTTTCCGTATTCACAAATACGCTGGATACACCCTTCGGCGAATTAAACTCAGGATGACTCTTCGCAATGCCCCAAAAATCGCCCACGGTAATATCACCCACACGGCTTGTATTCGCATAGGCACACTGATAACAGCTCTCTCTATAGCAATCGCTATCCATAAAATGTTTTCCATAGCGATCAAGGGAGAGTGTCTTTGTCTTTGTCTTTGTCTTTGTCTTTAGCAGATATTGAGTTCCCCAGCCTCTTTTGTCTTTTGAACGGAAATTGAAGTAAATTACTCGACCATCTGTTTTCTTATTCTGGTATTCGATATATTTTTTGAAAAATTTGGGCGATGGAACACCATGACAAATTAAATCAACCGTGTACAGGTTTGGCTTATCGCCACCGAGGAATGCATACAATCCGGCAATCTGACAGGGCGTTCCCGTATAAAGAACCTTTTTTCCTTCTGCAAGTCTCTGCTTCACTTTTGAATAGCTGTCGTTCGGGTCGGATTGAACATATTTGGAGGATTGGATTTTTTCTCTCTCCGCGTTGCTTTCAATCTCAATATGGCTTACAACAAGCTGGTCATCGTAGGCAGCACCATAGACTACACCACCCATTTGCAACACTGCTTTTGCAGCACTGTCTGCAGCGCCGCCAGATGCAGATTTCATAATATCCGCATCGTTTTTGTTGCGCCATGCCCACACCGTTTGAGGCATATTCCGATGTTGTTCTATGTTTTCTGCGGGGCAGGTTTTTAAGCACTTACCACATTCAACACAGTTTTTTTCATAGACAACCGGATACCAGAAGCCCTCTTTGTTTTCTCCCATGGAAATGCAATGCTTTAGACAGCTTTGCTCACAGCTTTTGCAACCGACGCATTTCTCCTTGATCCGCGATATATTCTCCATGTCATCCCTCAATATTATTCTGCAGATACTTCTTTGCTATTTCCCTCTGTTTCTGCAAAACATCATCTACTTTTTCATAGTCAATTGGCTGCTGATTGATACATTCCGTATCTTCCACTTTCGTTGTCATTCGTTCTGCCAGACCCAGCCGGTTCAATAAATCACTGAGTTTTTCTTCATTTCCGTAACTGTTTCCTACACTCTTACGAATCAGTGTTGTAAACGGACGGTGTGTAATCACGGAGAAGATACTGCCATGGAAAGTATCCGTAATCACTTCTTCTGCATTTCTGAAATAAGCCAGAACCTCAAACGGCGAGCAGTCGACAAACCGGTCTGCACACTTCTGGATGCCTCCAATGGCATAAACTTTCAAATTCTTTTTCTTTGCGTATTCTGCGATCCAATCCGCCTCATCGTTAGAAATACGTCCAGCGTATGCATACAAAATCAAATATTTCTCGGTTGCTTTGATCTGTGGAATCCTGTTGCAGCAATTCATATAGTCATACGTCAAAACCGGATCCAGATTATATACCGGTTCTTCCCCAGTAAGCTGCTCTACAATGCTTCCAGAGTTTGCATCTCTTACAGAGATTGCATCAAACTTTTTTAGAAGATTTCCAACCTCATTGGCTTTTTGATACTTTTCCAGCTTTTCTAGTGTGGTGTTTCCAAACGATGCTGCATAAGTAATCAATCTGTCTGCGTGATTGTCTTTACCAAACAGTTCTGTCGAATAGCCTACGTTGGAATTCTTCTGAATGCAGTTAAAAACTTCATCGCTTCCAATCACCAGAGAATCCAGCGTGGGGTTATAATTCATCTCATCGGTAATCCCTAAAAGCGGCATATACTTTTTAGCAAAAGACTGTTTGTACCGGATGAACGAAAATTTATGGGAAAGCGGAGCCTGATACCGAAATGTTTCCAGTCCTTTTTCCAGTTTGCGAACGAATTTGTTCTTACTATCCGCGTTTTCGGCAATAACCGGTGCGCCGACATGGTAATCCACAAATTCCACTTTATGTCCTAATTCTTCTATCAACTGCTTCAGCGCATATGCCTGCAAAAAAGAGCCATAATTTGCAATGCGCTGCATTGACATGATTCCAACTTTTTTCATCTTCCCTTAAACATCCCATCAACTATTTTTTCAAGTTCCTCATTAAACTTCTCGTTATTACTTTTCAATTCACTATCCATGCCCGAAACAATGTCATCGTATTTTGTTATTGCCTCACCGAGTTTTTCCATATCCTCTACCACAATAATTGTTCCCATTCGTTCCGCAACGGACTTTGAAAATGAAACCTGATGATCGTTTACATGTTCATTGAACTCGTGTCTTCTGGGGACAACGATAGGCGTTTTTCCAACTTGCAACGGCATAATAAAACTAGACGGTCCACCATGCGTAATAACAATTCGTGCTTCATCCACCAGTTTTACCATTTCCTGATATGGATATAATTTCTGCCATGTACAATATTTAGGCTCATATGTGCTATATCCGGTCTGGATGATCACATCCTCCTGAATAACGCCATTCTTTTTCAAATTATCAATACATTCAACAAGACGATTGAATGGTTGTTCGTGTGTTCCCACTGTTACAAAAATCATTTTCCCACACCCCACTTTCTCAGAAGATACTTCCAAGATTCACCGCTTTAGGGTAAACTTGTTTCATTTCTTCCCATTCTACAATGAACTTATCTGTGACTGGATAACACAGCTTTCCCGCAATCGTAGGTGCATTGATACGATCAAAAACTTCGATGTATATTGTTTTGGCTCCAAATAGCTTTCCTATGTAAAAGAATGGGATTGCTGGAGCTGCTCCTGATGTGATAATTAAATCAGGACGCTCCTTGGGAATAATCTTTATGGCTTTAACTGTATTGATAATAAGTGCTTTCAGACTTCTGTTACTCGGATAATAGCAAGGATACATCTTTTCGCCTTTGAGCAGACTTCTGGCATCCTCCTTATCAAAAGTAACCCAAAACCTATCCTTATCCTGCCAAAATGGTTTTAACATATACAGGTGGGTCAAATGACCGCCAGATGAACCCACCAAGCATACCTTCAATTTTTTATCTTTCATCTGACTCTCTCCTCGTTGTTTGCTTTAATCCCTGCCAAAGAGATCCCTCGTGTAAACTTTTTCTTTCACATCATCCAAGCACTTGTCATATCGGTTTGCGATGATGGCCTGACTCTGCTTCTTAAACTCGTCCAGATCATTTACAACAACGGAACCAAAGAACTTCTCGCCATCCTTCAAAGTCGGCTCGTAAATGATGACAGTTGCGCCTTTTGCCTTGATGCGCTTCATAACGCCCTGAATAGAGCTCTGGCGGAAATTATCACTGTTGCTCTTCATGGTCAGACGGTAAACGCCGACAACAACATCCTTTTCCTTGCTTTCATCCCAGCTATCATTTGCCTGATAAGCACCAGCAATTTCAAGAACACGGTCGGCAATGAAGTCTTTTCTTGTTCTATTGCTCTCGACAATAGCTTCAATCAGGTTCTCCGGCACATCAGCGTAGTTTGCCAACAGCTGCTTAGTGTCCTTGGGCAGGCAATAGCCGCCATAGCCGAAGGAAGGATTGTTGTAATGGGTGCCGATACGAGGATCGAGGCAGACACCATTGATGATCTGCTGTGTGTTCAGCCCCTTCATCTCGGCATAAGTATCCAGCTCGTTGAAATAGGACACGCGCAGTGCCAGATAAGTATTCGCAAAAAGTTTGACAGCTTCTGCTTCGGTAAAGCCCATGAACAGCGTATCGATGTTTTCTTTTATAGCGCCTTCCTGCAGAAGTTCTGCAAAAGTGTGTGCTGCTTTCACCAGTCTGGCATTCTCTATATCGGTTCCGACAATGATACGGCTCGGATACAGATTGTCGTACAGAGCCTTACTCTCACGCAGGAATTCCGGGCTGAAGATGATGTTGTCACAGTGGAACTTCTCACGAGCCGATGCAGTGTAACCAACCGGAATGGTGCTCTTAATAACCATGATGGCTTCCGGGTTATACTCAATTACCAGTTTGATAACAGCCTCAACTGCGGATGTGTCAAAGAAATTCTTCTTACTATCGTAATTTGTGGGCGCAGCAATGACCACAAAATCTGCATCGGAGTATGCTTCCTTTGCATCTAGAGTTGCAGTCAAATCCAGCTCTTTTTCTGCCAGATATTTCTCAATATATTCGTCCTGAATCGGAGACTTCCGGTTGTTGATTAGTTCAACCTTCTCCGGGATAATATCCACAGCCGTAACATGATGGTGCTGGCTCAGTAGCGTAGCAATGGAAAGGCCAACATAGCCGGTACCGGCCACAGCAATTTTCAAATCTTTAAATTCTCTCATTGTCATATTCCTCTAATTATTTATAAAATTCTGCATACCACTCAGCGAACTTCCGCAGGCCAGTTCTCAAATCAGTGCTCGGCTTATACCCGAAATCACGCTCTAATGCACTGGTATCTGCATAGGTCACAGGTACATCACCAGGCTGCATTGGAACAAGTTCCTTGTGTGCCTCGAAGTCGTAATCTTCCGGCAGAACTTTCGCTCTTACTAACTCCTCGCTCAGAATCTGCACGAAGTCCAGCAGGTTTTCCGGGTTCTGGTTACCGATGTTATAAACTGCATACGGCGGAATCGGCAGGCCGTCCTCGCCGTTCTTCTTATCCGGAGCTTTCTTCATCACGCGAACAACGCCTTCCACGATGTCATCCACATAAGTAAAGTCACGCTTGCAGTTGCCATAGTTGAAAATTTTGATAGTTTCGCCCTTCACCAGCTTGTTGGTAAAGCCGAAGTAAGCCATATCCGGGCGACCAGCAGGACCATATACTGTGAAGAAGCGCAGGCCGGTGGACGGGATGTTGTACAGCTTGGAATAAGCATGAGCCATCAGCTCATTAGATTTCTTGGTTGCCGCATACAGGGAAACCGGATTATCTACCTTGTCATCGGTGCTGTACGGAACCTTCTTGTTGGAGCCATAGACGCTGGAGGAGGAAGCATACACCAGATGCTCCAAACTCTCACAATGGCGACAAGCTTCCAAAATATTAAAAAAGCCGACCAGGTTGGATTCCACATAAGCATCCGGATTGGTGATGGAGTAACGCACACCAGCCTGTGCTGCAAGGTTCACGACCACAGCAGGCTTATATTTCTCGAACAGCTCTGTGAGCAATGCCTTGTCAGCAATGTTGCCTTTGACAAAAGTAAATGTGGGATACTTGGCTAGCTCCTTCAAACGAAACTCTTTCAGGGCAACGTCGTAGTAGGCATTCATATTGTCGATGCCAATGACCGTTGCTGAAGGAGCCTCCTGATAGATTCTTTTCACAAGATTAGAACCGATAAATCCGGCTGCTCCTGTGACTAAAATCATTTTATTATCTAAAGTAACTGTGCTCATATGTATTCCTCCGTCTTTTTCTTTTAATATCCAAATCTATGTACACATCCATATGGATGGTATTTCTTTTTCCTCTTGCCGCTCACACGACTAAGTCTTTTTCCTTACTGTCATACCCTTTCGGTGCGGCAATCGCATTTTCTACTTTTCTCCAGTTTATCGAGTACACCTGTCTAGCTTTCGCAATCGTCGAAGTGTTGTTTTATACTGTCGAACCCCGTCTATGCTCATATGCCATTTTTGCGAAGTGCCGGTTTATACACTCAAAGGATGTAGATGCGTATATCTTGTTGAAACCGTATACATCATCCACTTTCAACCATATCTCCGCCGTCACTATGAACAAATCATGCAGATTTTTCACTCTCGACACCCCGTCTTTATGTACCTATCATCTCCACGACAGGTCTACTCAACAGAAAAGTTGCGAAGTAGAAATCGCCATTTTTCCCGATATTTTCATGACTCAACAAACCGCAGCAAAGTAGCCCTCATATTTACCGGCGATAGTGTACTCAATAGAACATTAGCAGAGCAGGTGATAAGCTCATGGATTTTTGATGTTTTTATCATCTAAGCTGCCCTTTTTCTTATTCAGCCCGTATCCCTACTATCACCCGTCCAATGTTTTCCTCATCCACCGGGAATTTGTATAACAAATCCCCATTTTCACCTCATATATCAGGGCGTTATGCAACGAATCTTCGGTATGTTGAGTGTGAAAATCGGGTCTTTTTTGACATATGCTACGTTGCTTCGGTTTGCCCCGTAGACATTTGTTGGTGCTGCAATTACTACAAAGTCTGCACTACTATATAGGATTTACATCGATCCATCTTTCCTAAAGACTACCAATATCGTTTTAAACAATATTTTTATATCTAGCCCAATGTTCCAATTTGTGATATACTCTTTATCAAGACGAACTACTTCTTCAAAATCGGTAATATCACTTCGTCCACTTACCTGCCACATGCCAGTGATTCCAGGCTTAATTGCCAGTCTTGCACGATGGTGAAGCTCATACAAATTCGTTTCCGAAATCAAAGGTGGCCTGGTTCCAATTATTGACATATCCCCTTTCAACACGTTAAAAAATTGCGGAAATTCGTCAATGCTTGTTCTTCTGATAAAATCTCCAATACCAGTCTTATGTGTTCCATCTGGAAGAATCTTATTTCCAATAACTCGTGGGTCAAAATCCAATTTGAACATCCTTTCATCACCCAGTTTGTTATCTTTCATCAGTTCAGCCTTACGTTCTTCTGCATACATATACATGCTTCGGAACTTATACATTTTGAATCTCTTTCCATTCTTTCCTACACGTTCCTGTGCAAAGAAAATCGGTCCCGGTGATGCTACGTAAATTGCAGGAGCAACAAATATAAACAAGATTCCAGTAATCAAGCATCCTACCAAACCTCCGGCAATATCCATCAATCGTTTCAGCATCAGATCTCTTGTAGATGCATAGTTAATACTGGTAGTCAGTACTGTATAATCTCCAACTTTTTCTACAAACTGTTTTTTCCCCGGTACGCTTTGTACCTTTGCAAGATTCAGATGAACGGTTACTCCGGTTTCCGTAAACTGCTCGATCAGTTCTTTTGGATATGGAACTACATCGGATGTCACAATCAGAACTTCATCAATCCATTCCTTGCAGACATATTCAGCAGCATTTTCCATATTTGCAACTACTTTCACACCATCAATATACTTTCCTGTCATTTTCTTATCTATGACAGCAATTCCAGCAATCTTATATCGGGCATAATTATGCTCTTTCATGCTCTCTACTACTGAACTCACTACATCTGCTGAAACAACAAGAAGTAAGGAACGATTTTCACCATCTTCCATTTTCTTTCTAAGCAAATGTTTCCACAGCTCTCGTACCAGATAAGTAAGTAGAATATAGATAACGATATTCAGTACTAATGCCAGTCTGGAATATTGTTGTCCTTCCTGAAGCATAAACAAATAAAGCAATAAACATGCTCCAAGAATTACTCCATGCTGTGCTGTTACAACAAAATCTTTATAGTGGCCTCTTTTCAAAACATTTTTCAATGTTCCCATTGCAAACAGCACTACCAAATCTGCTACTTCCATAAAGACAGCCATATTTCTGTAAAGAATTAGCTGGTATGGATTAACTCCATATCCGCTTAACGCATACGCCAAAACGAACGCTACCTGCAAGCAGATTAAGTCTAAGATGATAAAATCCATATGTTTTATCCATCCTGTAGAATCTTTTCTATACATACTTTCCTTCCCCTTTGCTCATTTTTTAGATCCCATTACGTTCGTTTTCAACTAACTGCTACAATCCTCTAACTTATCAATGAGCAAAGACTTTTTATAAGAAAATACGAAGTCCTTCACAGAACTTTGTATATTACATTCAATACTACCATCAAATCTACAGTCAAACCTGATCCACAATGCAGCAAGGTAAGATACCAGAATTGCTATAAAGTCATATACCATCAACAACAGGGACACCAGTTCCCAGTGTTCTATTTTTCGCTTGTTTTTTTTGTTGCCTTCACTCATTTGTTATTTCCCAAAACCTTTTCTTTTTATTGTTATGTCATCTTTTCAATTTCTTGGCTGTTTATTCTTTATAGCTGTCTCTTTTGTATTTCCCCAACACAAACAAGCCACAGTCTCTGCTACAGACTCTGACTTCGGGTTCTGCTTTGTTCTTCATCGCATTGTTCTCCTTCATTCGCTTTCTCTTCCTTCTTTGATGCAGATTTATTGATTTTCTATGCTCAACTTTTTGAAATAATCTCAAGCCCTGCACATAATTCCCTGTCAGTATTTCCTGCTGCAAATCTCAGCTTTGCCTGTCTTTTATGCCTGTCTATCCTGCTGATCATTTTTTCCCTTCCCTGCAGAGGACCTTTGGTCACATAGGTTCTTCCATCTTTGATGTATCCTGTTGACATAGAAATCTTCTTCGTTTCCGGCATCATCAGATTCCGTAAGAATACTTCCTGTTCAGGAAGTAAGGCTATGGCATTTGCGGTGATATTCTCTGCTAAAATATCAGCGCACTGCAGCCTGTGTAGCATATCTGCTAAATCATCTCTGTCTCTGCATTCGATAAGAAAACAATTTCTGAATGCCGGCTTCTGTTCCATATGCCAGGAACCCTGATATTTCTTCATGCAGTCATATGTGGGAACAAAAATTCTTTTCTTTTGTTCCTCTGATAATTGGGTATCGTAAAATTTCTTAAATTCTGCGATAATATTTCCCGTACATTCGTACACAAATAACATGGCGAAGGTCACCTCATTTCCTAACTGAAGCCGCAGAGTATCACACTAAGGGAGTCAGTTTCTTTCGGATTCGATAATTTTCAACTACGGATAATTTTACATAATGTGACACATTTTGTCAATATTTATAAAGCAATCTGCTAAATTCTATGCTGTTTTACCAAAGCATATTTATATTATCATTCGTTTTTATGAAATTTTTAATGAGGTTCATCCTTTAATTCGCCATATGGAGCTAAATGGCTTAGCTCATTCACCGTAAATAAAACCGTCACGCGGAAATTGAAAGGAGAACCACTAATTATGCCACGAAAAGGTGAAAACATTTACAAACGCAAAGATGGACGATGGGAAGGAAGATACATCAAAGCACGGTCAAAGACCGGAAAAGCTGTTTACGGATATGTATATGCCCCCACCTATAAGGAAGCAAAAAGAAAGCGCAGTCAAGCTATTATTAATATAGAAGCGAACCAGACTACTATCTGCAAAGTTCCCGAAACTACAATGCCAACATGTTTTATCAGAAAACTGGCAAATGACTGGATGAATTCCATACAGTCTCAAATCAAAAAGTCTTCTTATGTTAAATACTACAATATACTTCATACTTATATTCTTCCGGAGTTTGATAATGTTCCATTAAGTGAACTCACTTCATCCCGAATTCAAAAGTTCTGTGATGACCTTCTTACCCATGGCAGTTCATCCGGAGAAGGACTTTCACCAAAGACAGTTCTGGATATTCTGTCTCTGATGAGAAGTCTGCTCAGATATGCCCAGATTCAGGGATATCAGCCGCCAAGTACCGGAAAGGAAATCATCATCCGCCAGACTGCGCCGGATACAGTCGTAATTCCGCGTTCCTCTCAGGATATTCTCTGCCGATATCTTTATGCCAATATGTCAGAACGCAATCTTGGGATTCTGCTGTGTCTTTTTACGGGAATGCGGGTTGGTGAAATCTGTGCGCTGAAATGGGAAGATTTTTCATTTCAGGAAAAATCTATCTATGTCCACAACACAATGCAGCGGCTGCAAATTCCAGATTCCACCACCTCACAGAAAACCCGTATTATGGTTACATCGCCCAAAAGCAAATGTTCTATCCGTACAATTCCAATTCCAGACAGTCTGATCCAGCTCATTCAAAAGGAATTTCCCAACCGTCAGGGATATGTTCTTGCCGCTGTAAATGAAAAATATATTGAACCCCGTACTATGCAGAAATATTTCCATTATGTACAGAAACAGTGTGGCCTGGTTCCTGTGAATTTTCATGCACTGAGACATACATTTGCCACACGCTGTATTGAACTCGGCTTTGATGTCAAGAGCCTGAGTGAAATTCTTGGACACGCTACTGTAAATATTACTCTGAACCGGTATGTGCATCCCTCCATGGAACTAAAGCAGCAAAATATGCAAAAGCTCTCCTGCCTGTTAACAGTCATATAATCTAGTCAAAAACCCCGAAGCTCCTGATAACTACAGGAGTTTCGGGGTTTTGTACCACTTAGTGTGATAATCTACGATTTCAATAAGAACATTTTGGGCTTTTCTGATGTAAAAAATAAAGGAATACGTCTATGATTATTATTCCCTGTTTGTATTGATTTATTCGTATTTTTTAGAACTTTTGTTCTTATTTTAACAGATTTTTTATTCTTTTTCAAGGTTTTTGTTCTGAAAATGGACAAAAAAATACCCTGTCAGTTTGAAACCGGCAGGGTTAATACTATCCTTCTCCTGACATACTGGCTTTTCTTTCCTATCTGTGTCAGATAGCCCGTCGTAAACAAAGCACTCCACATATTGCCTTCCCATCAGACCACAATATACAATACGAAAAACATACGAAGCAATTGACATACGTATAAATACGTATTGCAATATAAGTATGATAAGGAAAGGAGATATAAAAGATGCCAATGTTGCGATACTTAATTGTTTTTTCCATAGTAGCCTTCATGGCTATACTCTGACCACTTCAAGTACATTTCCTGATAGTTCTGTTTGATAAACTCCTGTATCTTTCTGATTTCTCTATCATTGAGAATACCACGATTCTGCAGCACAGTATCGCCGTTGTCTTTTACAAAAAACTTTGCCGAACCTGCCTCGGTTAATTTACGGTCACTCGCATGAACGTGCATACACTCAATCACACAGTAAGATGTGAAGTACAAATAGTATCCTGCAATTTTATATTCATAATACTTCGGCATCTTAATCCTCCATAAACTTACGGTTCTTCTCCAGATAATCTCCAGCAATACGCACTTCAATGTCATCCATGCTTGTTTCAAGTACCTTACCATCTTTTGAAAACACTGCCGCACGATCTGGGCGATTCAGATTCAACACGCGATAGCCCTCTGTGCATCGTGTGAACGCATAGCCGTTCACAATCATGTCCGCCGCATCCGCAACCTGTTTAATATCAGCCATTTGCAACCTTCACTCCTTTTATTGGTTCTAGGAATTTATCAGCATCAAAATAAAGATTTTGAAGAATCGGTACAAGATCAATGTATTCTTCTTCCGGTTCAGCATTCTGCTTATACTTCGCCATCACTACCAAGTAGCCGTTATCCCACTCTTTCACTTCCGTGTAATGCTCCAAAGAATACGGTGCAGCAAAGCGAATCACATGATTACCAAAACGAAATACTGTATAATTTTTCTCATTGCTAAGAGTAGCTTCACCAGTCATGCTGAATCCTCCTTAAAAAGTCTGTCCACCATTTCATGGATTTCATTCACTGTTTCTATATCTGATTTCATTGAACATGGACACGAAATCTGCCGGGAGAGTTCGCTGATTCCTTTCATGAGAAGAGAAAATCTCTTTACTGTAACGTTTTGAATATCAATATCACCGGCTTCCAATTTCTGAACCCAGCGAAGATCCAGCCCTGCTGCATCAGCAAGAGCTTTTTGGGTAATTCCCAGTCCTTGTCTCCACTCTTTTATCTTAACCATGTCAACTCCTCCTATGCCAATTATACGTCAATATTGGCGCAGAGTCAACACAATTTTCTTTTCTTAGATTCTATCTCAATTTGATGTGAACTTCCAGTTTTTTTCCGCCTAAATCGAGTATCGCTATATCTGTGACTCAAAATAATTCTATTTTTCCGTCTTTTCTCCATCTGATCCTTCATTCAAAAAGTTCATGATCTCCTCATATGACCGCCCACTTTTTACAACCGCTGACAGGATCTCTTCTTTTCTTATGGCATCCCGCTTGTCTAACAGTTCTTTCAGATTTGCTGTTGCCTGGTCATACTTTTTCTTCGCTGCGATCACATCAGCCTCTGCTTTTTCAATCTTTTCTTCCAATGCTTCCTTACTTGTTTTCCTTGTTCTTGCCATCTTTATTTTCCTTCTTTATTCTGCTTTTTTCAGTTCCTTACTCAGCTCTGATGCAAAATATTTTATACTGTTCGCATCCAGTCCAAAGGCTTTCAATATTACTTTCTGATTCGCTGTTACTGCATGATCCAGACGGTATATATTGTCTAACTGACGTACCATTTCTATTTTTTTCAGCTCTTTTATTGCCGCCGGTACCGTCATATAGTTCGGTTTCTTATCCAGTTTTTTCATTTCTTCTTTTAGTTTTATATACATCTTGCAGCGCACTATCATGGCTACAAATTCAACAAATATCTTCGCTCCTGCTGATTCTTCTGAATACACCCGGATGCTCTTATTCCCAAGATATGATTTGTCTCCACGGAATAGTTTCTCCGATACATCCCTGCTTTTATACAGTTCGATTGCTTCCTTCGCACTCATCTTTTCCGATGTAACGATACAAAAATATCCTGCCAGATCCAGTTCTCTTTCTACCACACTGCACCGTTCTTCCGGTAGTATAAAAGCCTGGCTCTTTTCATCATAATGAAGGTTAAAATACTTCTCAAATCCAGGGCCGAATTCCTTTACTTTATTCTGGTACTTTTTCAGATACTGCGTCATCTGGTTAATCCGGTTTTCAATCCCTATCCGTTCTGCGCTTTCTTTTGAAATGCTATGATACAGATGAAAATAACGCTCTTTTTTATCACTTGCATACAGTTTGTGCCGTATTGTCTTTCCGTAAACTCCATATTCATAGATATTGTTCACCCGCTTATTTTCGAATGTCCCTTTATTTTCCAGGATCAGTTCATTCACAAGGGCAGACATCCCTTTCACCATGATAACAAAACTATACCCACATTTATCCATATATTGTATGTTCTCACAGTTGAAATATCCCCTGTCCAGAATGAATCCGATCTTCTTATAACCATATCCGGATGCTTTATCCAGCATGAACTGAAGCTGGGAGATATCGTTCAGACTTCCTGGATATTTTTCATAAAATAATGGTTCCTGATTATGAGTATCATACGCAACTGCATAATTAAATACCGGCTCTCCCATATCTACTTTCGGATGCCCAAATTCAACCATTTTTATGTCTCCAGCCTGACAGTTTTTATTCGTTGAATCATAAGAAATATAAATCTTTTCACGGTAATTCCGTGACTCATTCCATGTATTCAGAAATCCTGTACTTTGATCATCTGTTACTGAATTCAGGAAATCCGATACGGTTGAATCGCTGTATCGTTTCATCTTTTCCGTAAAAAGTGGATGGTTGTATGTATAATCCGGATAGTACTGCGCTGCATTGTTTTCTGCTATGATCGAATAAACAGCCAGATCTAAAAACAACCCCATATCACGTGATCCAAAATACTTTCCAAGGATATCGTTCAAGCTGCATTCTTCTATGATCTTACGCAGTACAAAATATGTTCCTACCCTGAGACAGCTGCTTCTGGAAGTTCTGTTTTTGCTTTCCGGAAGCTCTGCATCGGGAAAATATTTCAGGAAATTTTGATTCGGTTTCATGAGTTCCGGATCCGTATCTGACAATTTTCCGATCGTTACTCTTTTGGGAAAAGTATACTTCCGGGATGGATCATAAACCCGGTCATACTCATACTCTATATATACAACATTTGACTTTTTTCTCCGTGTGATCTTGCCTTTTACGGTTGGTACTTTCACTAAAAAATCCAGATACATAGCGCCCTCCTTTTAGGCGGTTATCTACCTAAAATAGGTGTACTATATTTCCCGGCTATTTGCAATGGAAAACCGCAGAAACCGGGATTTTTTATAATTTTATTTCGTTCTTTTTTCTTTAGGTGGAAAAATTACTGGAAGTTCACATGTAACAGACCCAAGACTCGCTTCAATGCTGTGATTATTGATGGGGCTTTCTCCCTTTACCGGACGCACGTCTGACCTCAATGTGCTGACTTTAAATAACATTGTCACAGTGATATTTCGCTCTCACACTGGCTGTAAAGCCAACCGGGATCGTAGACTTAATAACCATTACCGCATCCGGATTATACTGAATCCTTGTCATATAATTTCTTTAACGCATCCTTTCTCATCATAATAATTCAGGTTCGTCCCTGGAAAAGCCTCTATGAGTGCTAGTCGTATTTCCGGTTCGTCGCAAAACACTTCCATCCATATCGAAAAAAATCCATCTCCCAATGCCGTCATAATAATCTGATTTTTCATATCATTCTGATATTCTTTTGACAGGTCTTTCATATGATTCCAGTTTTCCAGCGAGTTTAATGCTTTTTGATAAGCTGTATTTCTTTGTCCAAATCGTCTATCTCTATCTTTTCCCATAGGAAGATTGTCTAAACCTACAAGGTTATATGTATTACGTGCTCTTTTCAGGTAATCCCCTGTTGAATCCAGTTTTATCAATAACTCTTCATTCACCTTTGGGATACCATTAATGTACGAATATGCGATAGCAGTATTATCTTCATCTGGCCACAAATAGTTTTTTTTATTTTCCGGCATTGTCTGTGCCTTTTTTCGTGTATTACAATATTTACATCCCAGGTTAAGATTATTCCAGTCTGTTAAATCTCCACCTTTAGATTTTGAAACCACATGTTCTACCTCAGGAACATGTGGTATAGGAAATTCACAATAAGAACAATACATTCCTATCCGTCTCTCTAAATATGGCAATGCATCCTTATATTCATTTATTTTTTTATATGGAGACTCCCCCTTATTTATTGGTCTCATTCTTTTTCACTTTCCATTTCTGTTCCAGATACTGCTGATGTACCCACGCCATATAAGCAGGATTTTCGCTGTATTCAGCCTCCAGTTCCGCCAGTCTTTTTCCCAGTCTGTCTATGTCTTCCTGCGATTTTGCCTGTGTAAGTGCTTCAAAATACAGCTTTGAAGCTTCATATATTTTTCTCTTTTTTTCACTATATTGCGGTAACACAACCCCCATAATATCCTCCGAAATATCTTCAATACTCTCTCCTGAATATTCAGATTCCAGAGGCTGGTCTAATGTAATCAGCTCGCCCTCTTCAAGTGATTGAATAATAAAAGGCGAATGTGTTGCACAGATAAACTGAATCTTAGGAAACAGTTGTTTTAAAATCCCAATAATTCTTTTCTGCCAGGTTGGATGCAAACTTAAATCAATTTCATCAATAAGAACAATGCCCGGTGTTTCCTGTAAGGCTTTCTCCTTCAAATATGGATTTAATATACACATTCTTGCTGCAATATCCAAGATTATCTTGATAACGTTTCTATAACCGTCACTCAACATCTGAAATGGAAGAACGGTTCCTTCAGATGTTCTAAGTGCAATAATATCATCCTCATATTTTGTAGAAAATATAATTTTTTCACCTGATTTTAACTCATCTCTAAACGCCTCATTAACCGCCCACAAAATGACCTCATAAGCTGGAAAAATTTTTCCATCATTTTCTTCAACTGCAACAGCTTTAAGCGTATCTATATATCGAAATGCAATATCCAATCCATGCTGCGCATCAAGGCAGTGGCTATATGCGTCTGTTCTGCTCAATACGCCTGTCTTTACTGTTCTTTTATTTCCATCTTTCCAAAGTCGTGCTGAACTAAGGTATAATACCAGTGGCAGAATAACATCTTCATCAGAGTGATCTGCATTTGCGATTTTGCTTTCCCATTCAATTACAGTCTGCTGCATTGGATTTTTTCCACCAAACTTAGTTCTGCCATCCTGTTTCAAAAGAACACGCTGAAAACCAATAGACTCATAATCAATATTCCATGCAGCCTTACAACCAACCTTGCAAGGATACTGTGGGATTGCACCAGCAGTAAGAATTCTGCTATCATCTGAAACCTGAGTCTTTCGTCTTGCATCAGTTGATTTGATATTAAACACAAACCTGGAAGGTACATATGTCTTAAACGCTGCAAGATATGCCCCCAGCACGACATTAGCCGCTTCCAATACTGTTGTTTTACCAGAGCCATTCTTTCCTGCAAAAACATTCATTCTTGAATTTAACACAAATTTCTTATCTTCAAACTGCCTGTAATTAAAAAGTTCTATTTCCTGGATATTAAATTCACACATACAATATGCCGCCTTCCTGAACATTAGTGAATCTGAAAATCTCAATAAATCCACTAATAAAAATCCGCTATACATTGTCTTTAGTATAACGGATTATTATAAAAAAAACAATTTAAAGTTTCATTATTGGCAAAGACTGCTGTAAGTACCTCAAAACCAGCTTTGAAAGGTAAAAATAATTCGCATTAAATTTATTGAATTTAAAGCATCTCCTTAAGGTTACTTTTTCAGGAAGTTAAGTGTGAACTTCCAGTTTTTTCCGCCTAAATCGAGTGTCGCTATATCTGCGACTCAAAATAATTCTATTTTTCCGTCTTTTCTCCATCTGATCCTGCATTCAAAAAGTTCATGATCTCCTCATATGACCGCCCACTTTTTACAACCGCTGACAGGATCTCTTCTTTTCTTATGGCATCCCGCTTGTCTAACAGTTCTTTCAGATTTGCTGTTGCCTGGTCATACTTTTTCTTCGCTGCGATCACATCAGCCTCTGCTTTTTCAATCTTTTCTTCCAATGCTTCCTTACTTGTTTTCCTTGTTCTTGCCATCTTTATTTTCCTTCTTTATTCTGCTTTTTTCAGTTCCTTACTCAGCTCTGATGCAAAATATTTTATACTGTTCGCATCCAGTCCAAAGGCTTTCAATATTACTTTCTGATTCGCTGTTACTGCATGTTCCAGACGGTATATATTGTCTAACTGACGTACCATTTCTATTTTATCCAGTTTTTTCATCTCTTCTTTTAGTTTTATATGCAGGTTGTCGATGTGGATGCTGATCGGCACGGTCTTGACCTGTCCGCCCTGCGGCACCGCTTCCGACTTCTCGGTTTCCGGCTGAACCGTCTCCAGCGCATCTTCCGCGGCCTTAACATTCTCCTGCAGCTTGTCCACCACATCCTTGATGGGAATGCGGACAGCCTTGCCTTCCTTGAGCATTTCCATGATGACCTCCTCCAGAGTCCCGTTCTTCTTTTCGTTAGCCATTGTTTTCCTCACTTTCTGCAGCTTTCCTGCTGCCCATTGCTGTTTTCAGCTTTCATATCATCCAACGGAACATGGTACTGTTCCGAGATGCTCTTTAAGAGCAGTTCGACCACTCGCCCTGGCTCCGGCAGATTTCGTACCGGCTTGTTCAGCTCATGCGCTTTCTCGATCTCTGCCGCCATCCCCTCGGATATTGTATTGCCGAACACCCAGAGCTCGTCCGCCTCCTCCAGCCAGCGCATTCCCAGCTTCATGCCGGTATTGCGCTCCTGTGCATCCTCATCCTTTAAAAACTGGGTGAAGTACAGATGTGGAGCCATTGGGAGAAATCCCAATGTAGTAAGAATCCTGCAGGCGGTCTTGGCGCGGTTGATGTTCGCCATCAGCTCATCCTTCTTGCATTCCTCTGCTTTTGAGGCCGGTCTGTATGGCGAGCAGACGAAAATTTTCTTCGGTGCCGTTGCAGCCGCTTTGTTTACTGTATCCGTACCCACGGCTGCGGTATCCGGTTTGGTGGTCGGGTCTCCCCCGCCGGGTGGACGCTCGATGGGATTTTTGGTCTGCTGGATGACCTTGTCGCTTACTGCTTTCATAGGTTCGTACCTCCTTGATGTATTGAGGATTTTGTATCCTTACATAAAGCACACCGTTTGGAGCTGTTTGGGAGGTACTTTTCTTAAAAGTTTTTTCTGATTTTTTTCAGAGCACCTTCCAGGCAGTTTCCACCAGAACGGCGACCGATTCCAATTTCCTCTGCAATCTCCTGCTGGGTCATCCCTTTATAGAAGTAGAGCTGCACCACTTCCATCTGACGCTCGGTCAGCTTGTTCATGGCGGCATACAGACGGCGAAGTTCCCTGTCTGCCAGCATCTCGGCATTGTCTGCGTCCAAAAAATCCACCATAATAGAAGTGGACCAGTCAGAGCCATCGCACTCCAGCGGCACCTGCTCAAACTTTGCAGCAGTTTTACTGAGGTTATGCTCCATACGCTTCTCGCCTTCCATCAGAAGGCGCAGACTCCACTCGGCATCCTCGAAGGTCTCTGCCGGCACGATCTGGTGTGTGCCATCCGTGAAATCGTAGCGGTAATCTCCGCAGCATTCCACGGCCATGACAGTATGAGCACTGTCCACCTCGTAAACTGCATAGCCGTTTTCATAGGCCGTCAGCTTTGCACCGTTCACGCTCGTGCGTGCTACCGCCACCGGGTTCATCTCCATGAGGGTCTTGAAAGTCGGGAGCTTCTTTTCCACTACAGTGTCGATCATTCCTTTCAGCTCACGCAGGGTGATGTGTGCGTTCAGAGCCACCTGCTCTGCCGCCTGTGCCGTGCTTGCTGCCATCTGGCTGACTGCCACCTGCGGCTGGCGAACCTCCATCACACCTACTCCACCGTTGATTACTACTGCTCCAGTCATCATGTTCATCATTGTTTTGTCCTTTCCCCCGAACTTCTGGGAGGGAAGGATACTGAAAGCTCTGGCTTTGAAGAACACACATGGCAGATTCGCGGCATCCTCATGAAACGGACAGACTCTGCGGTCAAAAGGCGCAAAAAGCCCGATTCTAAAGAAGGTTAGAGTAATCCCATGTTCAGTCCTCCAACTCCAGCAAATAACTCTGCTGTGCTGTCAGATCGCTTATGGTATCCTTCGCCTGCTCTAGAATCGGGCTTACGATATTTTTTTATTTGTCCGAGGTACTGCCGACAGGTGCTTTCGTTTTGACTCTGTGGGCTTGTCCCTTGAACTGTTTATAGTCTACCAGTTTGAAAGGCGCTTGCAGATGGCAGATAAGCCACACTTCTGTGGCGAATTCGCCACATTTTCATATCGACTCTGTGAAAGCCCTATATCGGCAGTAAAAAAGGCAAAAAAATACCGCACAGACACTTTTAATCTGTACGGTACTTAACCAGCCATAGCCACATGACCTTCTTGGAACAAGAACGCATCAATGGTTTCTTTTACCATCTCTTGATGCCTGGGACTCAACTTCTCATATTTTTCTTGAATTGGGGTCGCTGTATTTTCTGACTCTTCTTCGTCCATCAGAGCGTCCATTGAAACGCCAAGGGCTTTTGCAAATTTACGCAGCAGTGAGCTGCTCATTATACCTTTTGCTCCATTCTCGTACTTGGAGATGTCAGCTCGGTCAATATCCACCGCATTGCTCAAATCTGCCTGCGACCATCCCAGTCGCAATCGGTACTTTCTTATATTCTGACCCAATATATATTCTTCGCTGTGAATATCGACCATGCTGCTCACCTCCTTCCTCTTTCGTACTTTTACTTGATTATATCCGGTCTAAGTTTCTTCCCGCTCTCATTCATTTTTGTAGATAACTTTTTTAATTTCTCCGGATGGGCAACCTCCATTTCGTTTGTACTTATCCAAATATGGTACCCATCCGTCTTCTGTCCATAAACGACAAAAAGACCGGAGCAAATAAAGATTCAAGTGCATCGAATGCTACAATACTTGTTTCTTTATTTACTCCGGTCTACAGATTCTTTTATCTATATGTACCGGCATATACCAGATTGATAGTTACTTTTCAACCTCAAACAAGCGCACTTCGACCCAACTAATTAGTAAAAATTAATCCCTACTATAATATTAATAGATTTTCCTGCGGCGCTACGCCGCCAATTCAACAGTAAATAAATAATTAATTTTACTAAATATATGTAATCTTTGTACGCCGTTCGCTCACCCAATTATCTGATGAGTGATGTGGCATCAATCAACTATCTTTCTGAGTACACCTCCTATATGACTACGATTTCGATATATTTATACAATCAAATTTTCCCACAATTTGTGGTAACTTTGATTATATCAGATATAATTTCGTCCGTAAATAGGCTCTGGAAAATTTTGTCATATGATTCAGAAACAAGTCGTTTTTTTGTGCATACTGTATAGGTTCTATTTATCATCAGAATCTCCTTGGAACTTCACCCTTTCTCCCACTAAGCTGGATTTCCACTACTAAGTAATAACCCAGTATTTCATATTTTTTAGACGTCTGCGTGATGTAAAGATGCTCTCGGCATCGCTTTTGTAAACAGAGACAACAAAAAAGCCGAGGCAGACCCAAGACAACCTAAACTAAGGTCATCTAAAGTCTACCTCGGCTTACCACGCACACTACGCTTTCCAGCATATCCGGGCAGCACCTGCAGGCAGGTGTAAATTCAATCAGGCTGGCTCACACGTCCTGCGGTGAGTCAAGCGGTTACAGGGAGCAGTCACATCCTGAGCTGTTCCTTTTTGTCTTCAAAGGTCATGTACGGACCAGAATAACATTGCTCATTAAAATCATCCAGGTACTCATAACCCTGCAATTGCCCGTTCTTCACGTAGGCAACAGCCTTACGACCATTTACAACTGCACGGGTTGCAAGAAGCACCCGCTTTCCCTGCGACGTATAAATTCCACATTTTGAAATCAATATCCTCATCTCCCATCTTGTACCTTAAACACTGACTTTTCTGTTCCATCGATTCGCGGAATGCAAAATTCATCCTTCACACATCGGTTCACTGGATCAATCAGAATAAACGAGAAATAATCTCTGATCCTGCAGCCAGCATAATACTCTCTCGCCTGTTCAATCATAGCTACATGGTTTACTACTACCGAAACCTTAATGCCACGCTTACGAGGGCTCTCCATATATGCCATCGCAAACAACTGATTCATCTTGCTAATCGTACCTCTGCCGATTCCTGCTGTATAAGACTTGCATTCAAACAGCCATGTATCAATGCCTTCTTCCAAAAGAGCATTTGTCCGAATTGCAAAATCAGCTCTGTACTGTTTGGTCCTTGGCCAGATCATGCTTTCGTAGGAAACCAGTTCTACAAAATAGCCGTTCATAAGGAATGCGTTCTGCAGCGTTTCCCTGCAATTTCGCTCTAACATATATCCGGTAAGCGTCTTCGCTGCATTCCTCAGAAACATATCTGACGAATTAGGATCCGGCTCCATATTCTGCTCTTCTGCGATATCCGCCAAACCAAAAACAATCTGAGATGGAGATACAACGGCTCCTTCTGTTCCTGCTGGAACAAGTTTCACCATACCGTTAGCTGCCAACAGTTTCTCCAGTGTGACCCCACTGTTCGGATCTGCAGCCTTTGATATCGCCACCAACACCTCGTCAGAACAAGCCGTTGTGTTCTTCATATTGATTATACGGGAGATCGTCGATGTGTTTACCCCGCACTCATTCGCGAAGTCATTCATCGACCGTTCTCCCTTTGCGCTCAGAACCAACTGACTCAGCCCTTCCAGGTCAGCCTTTCCCGTTCTAATGTAATCAGGAAAAAGATTCGTTATCTTCTTTCTTCCCATCGGTGTCACACCTCCTCTGTTTATATAGTAACATTATATTGCATACTTGTCAATATCACGCAATGATTTCATTTTATTGCTTTTATTGCGTTTCTTAACTCGAAGTTGCGTTTTTGCTAAATCCATGTTACAGCCACAGTTACAGTCCCCACCATAATAAAAAGGAACAGAAGTTCATTTCCCTATTGACTTCTACAACTTCTTATTGTATCATAGGAACAGAAGTTCACAAACTGTTGTTCTTAGTATATAGGAACACTTGTTCCTTGTCAAGTAGGCTTTACAAAAAAATTGCTGCTTCTCACCGGCAACTTTCCCTTCCGGCAAGAAACAGCAAAATATCCCACATGGAGGCATGACATGAAAAAAGACACGAACTTACTAGACACACAGGATGTCCGGGCTGAAGCAGCCACCGCGCTTACACCGAATGCGACCAACGGCGAAAAGATCAAAGCTCTGCGAACCGCACAAGGTATGAGTATGGCCGAACTCTCCAGACGAGCATCCATGTCTGATCGTGCCATCCGCTATATCGAAGCTGGCGAGCGCGAACCAAGCGTGGACGCAATCCAGAAGATTGCCGCTGCTCTTGGTGTCACGACCGACTACTTTATGGATGATGCCACCTTCCAGAAGGAACTCAGCGATGACCAATTCTACGCTGATGTCCGTAAGAAGTATGGCTCCCGCGGTGTAGCGCAGGCAAAGAAAATAAAAGAACAGACCTCAGCCCTTTTTGCAGGCGGCGAGCTGTCCGAAGAAGATCAGGCTAATTTTATTAAGGAAATGGAAGCCCTCTTCCTCGACGCAAAAGAAGAGGCAAAAAAGTTTACTCCTAAAAAATATCTGTAATCGACTTACAGAGGAAAGGAGTCGCTGTTGGACAACTTTGCTATTACTGCCGCCGACGCTGTAAGCCGCCGATACAAGAGCAATGACCCGGAAGCTATCATTGCCCAGCGCGCCATTAAAATTAAAGACATCCTGTTCTGCGAAAAGCTCCTTGGATTTTACACGGTGCTTCTAAATTGTGAATACATCGGCATCAATCCAAACTGCTCGAAGCAACAACGCAGATCCGCACTGGCTCATGAACTTGGGCACGCTATCTTTGACCGGAAACATGCGACATCCGGCCAGGCTTTCCAGGATACATATTTTTATAGTCTCAGCAATGCAAAAGCAGAACGCAGGGCGAATACATTTGCTGCTGAACTGCTGTTGTCAGATGATGATGTGCTGAAGCCAATCGGCTTCTATGAATTTAACGCCGACAGGCTTCAGATGGAGGCTTCTCTGCCAACCCACTGCTCCAGCACATACCGTGCCTTGAAATACCACGAGCTTCTGCAGGACTTTCAATATACGCATGAGTCGTATCCTGACCTTCATGCCTTCCTCAAAAGCTGTCTTCTCCCATGCACAGCACACCGTTCCCTGCCGATCCATGATCTTCTCCCAGAGAGGGATCTTATCTCCGACATAGTCATCTACCAACCTATCCATTCCTTCTAAGCCACGCAGCCACTCTTCCAGTTCCTTTTCTTTTGCCTTTAATGCTCTTCCGGCAACTGTGTTTTTCTCTACCGGGTTCTTCTCCGTGTAATGCTCGTAGATCAGATCCAGCAGATTCTCCACTGGCGGGTAATACTCCGGCTCTGTTTTCTTCAAATACTCCTCCAGCATTTCCTTCAATTTTTCTATAATGCTACCGTCCTTCCCAACTGAGATTCACCTCCTCAGTTACGGCACATATTACCGTAGACTTTTGCACATAGCAACCTATTTTTTGCGGTCTTTCGGACACCCCATCTTTTCCCTCACTTCATCTGGCACATCAATCAGCCCAAACCGATAGAACATCCCATAAATGTAAGTCACTCCCCGAATATCGCCCAGAGCTTTCGGGCGGTCTACCACTTCTTCTTTTATATTTCCCAGCGCCAGCAGCACTGAACTCCACGCCAGACTTTTACTCTTTTCCCGTCTGTCGATCCACAGCTCCTTCGTGTACTCGCCGTTCCTGCCTTTTTTTATTTCGTAAGAGAATGGCAACCCGGAGTAAGTTTTGAATTTCACACCGGCATAGGCCAAGACCACACCCCAGAAGTTATCTTCTGTCTGATCAGCCCTCCATCGCTTCATCGCTCTGTATCTCCGCTGCCGCTCTGCTTCAACACTGATTTTCTCTTTTTCTGTACTTGGGAAGTACACACCTTTCTGATAAGGCAGGTACGAGGTAACGGAGGCTTTGGAAAGCTGAAGAGTAGAGGATGTTGAGAGTATGGAGGTTTTGTAGTCTTGTGTTTCACGATATTCTTCAAAAGTTTCTCTCACCCTCTCTGCTACATCCGATTCATACACACCAGCTGTGATGAGGAGCTTCCGGACTTTGATAGGATTTAGGTTCAGAACATCGCCGATGGCCTGCAAGGACATCTCAGAATTATAAAGTGCCACAGCACTTTCCATCTGCTCTTTCAGATTTTTCCCAGCATCGTACTCCGGCTTCAGCTTCTTCCGACCGCTGCCGGGCTTTCTTGTTTTCTTCATTTTACTCATGTAGCTCCAGCGGCAGTCCATCCGGGTCGTGGAAGAAAGTCATTTTCTTGCCGGTATAATCATCCACACGGATTGGCTCACATTCAATTCCTACCTCTGCCAGTTCATTCACTGTCTGTTCCACGCTATCAACGTAGAACGCAAGGTGACGCAATCCACAGGCTTCCGGGCGGTTCACACGCTTCGGAGGATTTTCCTCAGCGAAAATCTCCAGCTCTGTGTGTTCATTGATACGCAGATCCAGCTTCCAGTCTTTACGCTCCGGGCGATAGTTTTCTCGGATGACAGAGAATCCCAGCTTGTTCACATAGAAATCCTTTGCAGCTTCGTAATCAGATACAATGATTGCAATATGATGTATTTTTGATAAGTTCATTTTTTCTCCACTCCTTTTTATTTCCGTTACAAACTATATAACAATCTTCAAAATATACCGTGTGAACTCCTGGAGTTCAGTTTGTCCACACGGCGTAGGTTTTACTTCAGTTTTTCGAGAATCTCATCCGCACTCATGCCGCCGGCCAGCAGTTTCTTCAGCACAGCTTCGGCTTCCGTCTTTTTCGCCTCTTCAGCGGCTTTCTGATCCGCTTTGGTTTTCTTTGCTTCGAGTTTGGCTACTTCTTTCTCGGCGGACTTCAGTTCGCTACGCTTTTCTTTTAGAGTTGCCTTTAGGTCGTTGATGTTGGCGGTGATAGAAGCGATTTCATCGTTGAGGGTTGTGATTTGAGTTTGTTTTTCAGTAATTTGGGATGCGATATCAGATTTGGGGCGGTTCTTGCTTCCTTTGGTTCTGGGCATTGTTGTTACCTCCGAATTATGTAGTGCTTCTTCTGAAATGAAACATAATAGCCTTTATTATTCCTTATATTTCAACAATTCGTGTTCCGTGATTTCCTCTTTCACCTGGCATCAGCATTATTTGAATTTGCTCTGTATTATTAGTATTTATTGCAGCTTCAACTTCTGTTAAATTAGCTATCCTTGCAGACTCAAGTTCAACCCACACATTTAAGTTCTCAACTTTTATCCCTAGTATGGTCATACTAGCAATTTCTTTAAATTTCAAACAAGCATCAGAATCAAGGCTTTCAGATGATACTAAATGAAGATTAGCCGTCATGCTAAAATTTTCCCATGTAAATCCTTCTGAAATCTTCATAATACTGTTTGATAAAAACCAAATCAGTTCTATATCTTCGTTGGACAACTCCTGATCTGTCGGAAATTGAAGTCCAAACTGGTTTTCAATCATAAGTAACCTTTTAGCGACTTCAATATTATAATCTATACTATCATAATCCTCAGCAAATACCACACAATTTAACTCTGTATAGAATAAATCCTGATTTACCTCCGTCAAATGAACACGCAGTACATTTTTAGGAACTGCTACTTTCATAAAATTCAAAAACTTATGGATACTTTTCCATGATTTTCCTATAAATTTATATGTAAAATCAGTGACGTGAGTATCCATATGATACGTCAATTCCAAAACAAAATCAGATGCATACTCCACATTAGATATTTTTACAATATTCGCATCAGGATCTACTGGCTGCATTCTCATAATTGTATCATATTGATACGGACTACCATCTATTACAATTACAGCCTTCATGCCAACTGGCAACTCTTCTGGGACTATCTTAAATGTACTTTTTCTCCATTCTTTTTGAAATTGATCTTGATATGGGTCGATTATATCGCCGATCATTTTCTGCATGTCAATCATTTCAATATTAATTGGAACTTGAGAAATTCTAGCTCTTCTCAATAGTTCTTGAAACGACATTCCCGCAGGCATTTGTACTTTTGCCTGCCCTTTTATGTGTTGTGGAAATCTTGTTTTCGCTTCTTCATTTACAGGTTCACTGTGTATGTCAGCTTTACCATTTCTCATATTCACAACGGCCTGATAGCCTTGGGGCAATACCTCACTTTGTTTTAATAAAACACTAGAGATTGAATCCAATGTTATTTTCAAATCGTCTGGGCTATCTTTAATGTGATTAATGGCAACTGCCGGATTTTCAATTTTAATATTTGAATCTTGATATATATTCCCATTTTTTATAGTATCCACTTGAATACTATTCTGTTTACTGCTTTTTGAGAAAAAATTTCTTATGGCATCAAGTATGTGCTTTACCATATTACTCTTACCTATTCCTCAACATCTTGTTTAATTGTACCTGTTACCGTTCCAGCTTTTATCATATTATTTTTCTTCACCTTTTCATCTTTGCTGTCAAGATTTTTCTGTTTATGCACATCCTGTATAATTTCTCCCACTTTATGAACTTCCACATAATTTTTCTTGTCTATTTCTTTTTGAAATTTTCTTCCAACAAAAAAAGAGCTAACTATTCCAGCGATGAAACTAATCAAAAATGCGCCGAGTGCAGTCGACGGATCAAATAGGTTTTGAAATTGTTGAACGATATCCATTAATTACTCCTCCATCCTTAATTTTCCTCACATCTTCGCCAATCCTAAGATCGTTGCCTGCTGCTCACCACGAAGAGGTGTGTGATTATCAGAGCAGCGTAGGGAGCTACCGCTCCCAGTATATCACAGATCAGAGAACAAGTCAGCCTTGTACACGCCTTTTTCTAACATTTTCTTAAAGCTGTCCTTTACGGCTGCGACATCCTCATGGTAGGTCATTCCGTACCATGTATCGTTGGTCTTCAGAACTTTTACATTCATCTTGCCTTCACTCAGTAATTCACCGATGAAGATTGGGATCAGATACTCTGCTTTCAGTGGGTTCTTAACTACTTCTTTCTCGAAGAACTCTTTGAAGCCCTCTTCCAACACATCCAAGAACTCTGGTGTCAGTCCCCACATATTCATAGAAACCAGAGAATTCGTGTCAATGGCCACACCGTCTGCCTCTGCTCCAGCTGCAGTCTTTACAATATTCTTAGTCTCCACAACCTCGGTCAAATTTCCCTGATCGTCCATCTTGCAGATGCCACGAGTCACACCACCATTATCGGACAGTGTGTTCTCCAGAACAAAGCCCGCCATGCAGGACTTTCCACCGTTTACCAGATAGTCATGGACAGCCTTGAAGCCCTCTTTGCCATAGTAATCGTCTGCATTGATCACAATGAACGGGGTATCAATCACATTCTTTGCCGCGAGCACAGCCTGACCGGTTCCCCAAGGTTTTGTACGACCTTCCGGAAGTTCTCCCGGAATATCGTTGATGTCCTGGAAAGCATAATCAACGGTCACATTGTGTTTTTCACAGATTGCTGCAATTCTGTCGCCAATAACCTCTTTGAACTCTTTCTCGATATCCTTCCGGATAATAAATACCACATGGTTGAAGCCTGCCTCAATTGCATCATGGATTGAGTAGTCCATGATGATATGGTTAGCATCATCGACCGGCTCCAACTGCTTGATTCCTGTTCCAAATCGGCTACCTATTCCGGCTGCCATGATAAGTAATGTTGTGTTCATGTTTTTCTTCCTCTTTATTCTATATTTTCGTTAGGTAGCGCCCGATTTTTATTCTTCCTATGATCCATGTAATCCCCGCTGAAATAATCAATACGATTAACCAAAAACATACCGCCTCTGTAAGTGAATTGACTTTCATAATACGAGCCACAATAAATCTAAGAGGAAAATGAATTATATATATGCCTAATGTTAGCCTTGCAAATTTTCGTATAAACTCTTCTACACGTTTACAAAGGTTTATTCTTAATAGTAAAGAAAAAAAGAGTACAACCCAAATAACATCTAAAATGGAATCATAAAAATACTCTGCTTTAAGAATTTTCCCTTCTAGCAAAATGACTCTCGTTCCAACATAATAATGAAAAGCTAATACGATTCCGGTTACCACTACTGTCAAGATTAAATGCACATCAAAGTGTATTTTACTCTTTAGTCGAGAAGTTACTACTTCAATAAAACCGCCGAGAAGGAAATAAAATAACCATGTCCATACTCTAAACGTCTGTATTACATCTGCTTGCAAAGGATATGCAATAAAAAATGAAATAGTTTGAATAATAAAACACACTGTTCCAATTAAAAACAGTAAATTTTTTTGGCTCTTAGACGATTTTGAGCTCATCCATGGAAGTAAAACATATACAATAATTAGTGCTCCCAAATACCAAAAATGTCCCATTTCACCTTTCTGGAGGAAACTCTTGATTATATCTTGTGGTACATTTAACCATTCAACACTCAGTCTACCAATTGAATATACTTGAATCATACTTCTTAGAATATCAAAGATCAAGTTCCACAGTACAACTAACCTTATAATGTTAAATGCTTTTCTTAATGGATAATTCCAAAAAATTCTTCCACGATTCAGTAGAAAAAAACCACTCGACATAAAGAAAAAAGGAATCGCAAATCCACAGAGGTAATATGCCAAAAGCGTTCCAATCGAACTCTCTCTAGGAAATGTGTGCAACCCTACAACAGCTATGCAGGCAACAATCCGAGCTAAATCAATATTAGTATTTCTCTGTCTGTCTGTCTGTCTGTCTGTCTGTCTGTCTGTCTGTCTGTCTGTCTGTCT
>OLRM01000411.1_pt1 | contig 36630 bp, 42 predicted proteins | sample 1643211 | NCBI WGS metagenome assembly OLRM01 (sample SAMEA3136690, study PRJEB25190) | human gut metagenome | biome: human gut; feature: human-associated habitat; material: faeces | place: Austria | collected 2013
ACCTGCATAGCGCAGTATTTTATGTTTACGCATAGGCTTCACCTCGTTTCTTCTGTCTGGATTGGCGGTCTGGTATCAAAGGCATGGAACAGGTCGGCAAAGACAGGGTGTATCTGGATAACGCCCACCCGACCGTAAAGGTCTTGAAACAGGCATTGCCCGTTCTCCAAATCCCGTAGCCGCTTCTGGTTGTTCTCGTCGTCTTTGTCCACACCAAAAAATTCAAGCGTGTTCTTGATCTCGCTGATGTCCGTGGAGCGAAATGCAAATTTCAGACCGATATTGTTTTTCATCTTCTCGTCGTCCACGTCGCCGGAGTTCTGTGTCACGAAATAGACAGCGGCGTTCATGGAACGTCCGGCACGTATCAGCTTGTTGGACAGAGCCTTGCCCTGTGCCACCTGTAAGAACGTCCACGCTTCGTCTAAATCCACCATCTTAAAAATGCTCCGGTCGGAGTGGATATAGTCGAGAGCAAAGGTACTGATAACGATAAGCATAGCCACGGAGAGCAGCTCCATTGTGGTGTATTCCTCAAACTTTGTGTCACGGTCTGGCAGCACCAAATCAGCCACCTGTATGATGTTGAGCTGCTTATCTAAGCTGATGGACTGTTCCACCGTACCGTCGGAAAAGAGCAGATGGGAAAAGTCATAGTCCACCATGCTCTCGATATGCTCCGCTATGTTGTTGGAAACAAGAGTGTCCTCTTTTCGCAGCTCGTCAATGACGCACAAAAGACCTCGCCTTTTGCCCTGTGTGACAGAGCGGATTGCCTTTCTAAGCACGGGGAACTTGTCACCGTCACGGCTACTGATACCTGTTAAAAAGGTCAGGATGTCGATTGCTAGGCTTTCAGCGTCTTTTAAGTTCTTCATAATCACGTAAGGGTCAAGCAGTCCTTTGTTTTTCGCTTCACTGGTAAGGTTCACGATATTGATTTCCTGTGCAATCTCCGGCAGCGTTTCTTTCCAGTTCCCACGCTCGGATTTTGGGTCTACAATGACCGCACTGCCCCCGAACAGCACCGCATAGTAGACAATGAGGTTGTTGCAAAAGGACTTGCCGCCCCCAAGTGAGCCAAGGAATGCAGCCGCCAGCGCATTTGTGACCGAGCCTTTGACTCCCTGTGCCGCAAGGCTCGGTTTCAGATAGACGTTCCTGCCCGTATCAAGGTTCTAGCCGATATAGATACCGTCACTTTCTCCTAGCTGCTGGGTCGCACCAAAGCCAAGACCTGCCAGAAAATCACTTGTCACGTACTGGATATAATCGTTGATGTATCGCTTACTGGCTGGAATGAACTCCTCATGCAGACCAAGCATATCCCCGAACGGGCGCACCAGCTTCACATTGAGGTCGTCGTAAAAGTCCTTGACTTCATCACAGCGGCGTTTCAGCTCGTCCAAGCTGTCAGCCGCCACACGCACCACGTAGGACAGCTTATACATGGACTCTTTGGACTGGTCTAAGGTAGTTTCCAGCTCATTTACAGAGTCCAGAGCGTCCACCACGTTGTTGCTGGTTTCGTTGTTGGACTCCCAAGCGTGGTTGTCTAAGTCTTTCAGCTCTTTCTTCTTGTTCCTTACCGTCGTCAATGCTTTTTTGTTGGTGACGATTTCCACATTCATAGACGTGGACACGGGGAACGTAAATTGCTGCTGTTGATAGTAGAAAATTTCCGAAGATGGGAAGTCCAGCTCCCCGACGATATTGTTGATCGTGAAGTAGGCAGCATAGGTGGTCTGTTCCTCACTGTCCAGCTTTAAGTACCGTTGGTTCTCTGTGATCTGACAGCGTGTCGGACGGATAAGGTCGTACCGTTTCACCAGCGTTTCTTTTTTCAGCTTCTTTACGGGGAAGTCGTAGGCATAGTCCTCATAGGCAACGCCTGTTTTCCCGTAAATATGCTCAATTAGGTAGCCAAAGTCGTGTTTTTCCAAACGCCGGATTTTAAACCGACGGGAGATTTTACTCTCCAAGAGCTTCTCCATCTTTTGGAAACGGGTAATTTCATCATTGCTCATAGATACAAAGTCGCCCATGAGGTGATGGTTGACCTCGTACAGAAAATCAGTAAAGGTCATGGCAGCGGACTTTCCGGCGTGCTTCAAGCTGATTTCTTCCTCGTTCACCAGCAGCTTGAAGCCAAGAAAAAAGCGGTAGTCAATCTGATTTTCCCCAATCATCTCAACCAACGCTTCGGTCTGTTCGTCTATCTTTGCACAAGCCACCTCACAAAGCCGCCCTGTGACCTCCTTTTTGGAGCGTTCCTGTGTCTGCCGGATACTGGACTCGGTGCTGATCTGCAAGGCGTGTATCTTCCCGTCACGGTTCTGTGCGATTAGCTGCCGGAAGTTATCATGCACCATGTACTTTTCCTCCGGCGACAGGAACGAATAATTGTAGGGTATCAGCTCATAGTAAGCAAAGCACTCCCCGTCATGGTTGAACACCAGATTGTTTTCGATATATTTAATGGGGAACATACACATCACTCCTAACTGCCGTTATGGCTGTATTCAATAGTTCCGTTTTCAGCTTCACCGCTTTCCCGGCGTAGGTCACTTTTGGGCGCAGCAGGTAGCTGATACTGGACTTTAGGAAACCGTAGGGTTTCTTTCCGTCAAAGGTTTTCTGGCTCATGAACCACGTCACCGCCACGGGAATACCGAAGTATTTGAGGAACGCCCCGTCAATCATGTTTAAGGGCGGCAGCTCCGCAAATACAATCACCGCAAAGAGGGATACCACGAACCATGCCATCTGTGTGAATGTGATGGGGAATGGGAGCTGAAAGTCATTGATAGCGTAAATGACCTTTTCCACGCTCCAAATGCTGGTATAGCTTCTTATTTTCTTCAATGTTTTGTACCATTCCTTTCTTCTAAAATGGAAACAGCAGCCTGCATTTCACAGACTGCTGCATAAAGCAGATGGATTTACCACCTGTTGTCATATATAAAATTAGCTGCCAGAATCACACGTTTGTGCAGGTCTGCCAGCTTGTTAATACGGACACTCAAAAACTCCGTATCTGGTTTCTATGAAGCACCCCTCCAAGTCAATGTCACGGGCAAAGGCTTCATAGTCTATGTAGTTACGCAATCGGTCGGGTATCTCGCCCAGAACGCCGCACTCGTCAATTAAGTGGTAGGCAACGTCCACCATGTTGTCGCAAGGGTATTGGATAATGTCGTCCTTGTGGTCGTAGAGTTCCTCCACGCTGCAAAAATGGCAGAGCAGGTCGTCAATCACCTCATTCAGCGGATAGTCCAGTTCTTCCACCATCTCGCACAGGCGGTTGACTTCCTCAATGGGCGTGTACTCGTCGATTTCAAAGGGCAGCTCATAGTCATGGATGGCGTATTCTTCGTATCGGTCATTCAAGCCGATTCGTTCTGCCATCTCGTCGTAGTCCACAGGCGGCGTGAACCAGTCACCCACAAGCTCCCCCTCATTGTACTTGCCAAGGTTGGCAATATAGACACGCATTTCCTCCAAAGGCAGCCACCGCCTTACCGATAGCGGAACACGCCGCTGCTTGTAAAGAGGTATTCGTCGCTTTGTTCCAGCTCATGACCGTAGGAGATAAAATCTATGTGCTTAATAAGTTCCGGCGGCAGCTCCCCGAAGTGGTGTTCTTCCATGACAAGGTACTCCGCAAGAGAAGCGGAGTCCGGCACATCATAGTGGCGTATCTCGTCCTTGTGGTAGAAAAAGTCACTGATGTTGTGAAACCACTTTGCCTGTATCTCGTTTAGTTCATTGCCAAGGGGCGTGCCCTCGATTTCCTGTACCATGCGGCACAGGACGTTGATTTCCCAAAGCGGCATATCAGGACTTAGGGAAAAGGGCAGATCGAAGTCCTCAATTTCAAAATCTTCCTCTTTTTCCACGCCTAACTTATCCTTGATTTCCTCAAAGGTCACCGGGCAGGAAAACCATGCGCCAGCATAACCGTCCTCGTCGTCACTATAAGGCTTTGTGGTATTGAGGATATATAATCTCATTTCATACATAGTGATAAATCACGTCCTTTCATTTTTCTTTAGCATTCCCAATAAAATTGGGTACTGATAAATGGGTACGAAAAAAGCAGCAAATATTTTTTATCTGCTGCTTAATAGTATTAAACTACTAATATGTTTTCATTTATTTTGCCTAGTGGTGCGATACACATACATACAGTTGTTGGGTCAATATCAAATTTAGATGCCACGATGTTCAAATTTACCATTGTACAAGTTAAATACATATCTTCATCAGTAGTAGTCATTTTATCTTTTAATAATTGTTCTCTTAACTGTTCTTCTTTAACAATTTGATTTCGCTGGCTAAATGAAAGAGAATTAAATTCTTTTATAATTACTTGCCAATCTTGTTGGCTATGAGATAAAAGATTATAAGCGGCTAAAGCCTGCAACAACTTTTTTCTCTTGATTTTAATGAACTTCACTTGTGACATTATAAGCCCTCCCAAAAATTTTTTACATTAAGAAATTCCAATTTTCTTTTCCTATATAAATTAGGTAAAAGAGTTTTTATTCTTTCACATTCTGATTCGTTATAATAATAAAATTTGCACTTTAATAGTTTAGCACTTTCAATCATTTCAAAAATATGATAATCATTATATGGGGATAGACCTAATATGGTTAGTTCGTCTGTTATTGCTTGAAATTCCTTAACATAGTAATCTTCTTGAAAGCGCAAATTGGGATTGGTTACCTTTAATTTAATCGCTTGCCCTAAATTAACAACTAATGGATTCTTTTCTGTTTCCCATGCGTCAACATCTTTTTTGACGGAAGTCATTGTCTGGTATCCATTTGCCATTTTTTCTAGGGCTTCATTAGCCAATATATTTTGTTTAATCTGGTATCTTTTGTAATCACCACAATAAGTTGACAAAGCTGTAGAGTGTAAATATTTATATTCTGGTTGGTTAGGTATCCCTTCAAGTGGGTTATCATTTAAGTGATTTCTGAATGAAGTCGGATTATATGTCTCGCTTAATTTATCAAATTGTCCGTGAATATGGTATATTTCCTTTCCTGTTGCTGATTCTAAATTGCTATCATAATTAGTCGTGAATATATTGTCAAAAGATTTCAGATAATCAACCAAGCCAAGACTATATTCTTTATGTAGCAAATTTAATTTCCCGTGATTGTATATAGAGTGAAAATAAGCCATTTTGAGGGATTCTCTAATTGTATATTGCTCTGGGTTTTGAGTATGTGTTTTATGACAAAGTAAATCATGAATTAAATAATAATCTTCAAACCCTATATCAGCAATACGCAATGATTTTTTTTTGCTTTTATAGCGGTCTTTAAAATCATTTAAGCCCTTACGTTCTGCTGTGCAATTCGGATATTTGTCAAGTCCTCCGTCTAATGCTTTTCTTGCGGCTAAAAATAATTTACCCATATAACTCTTTATTAGCATAGGATTGTCAACTATATACTCACAAGGGTAATCATCCTCATCTAATTCCGTCAAAACCCTTAATACGATATTTTTACAAGTATAATTTTCATTGTCGTATTGAATATTAATACCATTACCAACCAGAATATTTTTCATAATCATCCCTCCATAATTCGGTAATTTATAACAAATTATAACATTTCATGTGGGATGAAACAATAAGTTTACGCTCCGATAATCTTGTTGAACAGGTTTAAGAGTACGTCTTTTACGCCGCCAGCGTTGAACACCAGACCGACAGCGATTAAGGCAATCACCAGAAAGCCAATCAGCTTGCTAAATTCCCTCTTAAAGCCTAAGTAAATGCCAATCACCACGATAGCCATAAGCACAAGGCTCTGTGCATTACTCAAAAACCAGTTGTAAAGGTTCTGTCCAAAGTTCATTTTTTATTGCTCCTTTCCATTTCTTCTAAGTGGGTATCTGCTTCTTTCCCGACTTGCAGGATGCACATCAGCACCACGCCCATACCCATGCCTGCCGATACCAGCAGCAGGTCAAACAATATGTGCCACATTTCTTATTCCTCCTTGTCCTTGACCGTCATTTCCTCCACGGTGACGGAGAGCTGCCGCAAGACCTTTTCCAATCGGTCGGAGAGCTTCGCATGTTTCACCATGTCCTTGATCACCGTCGTGTTGTTCTGTTTATCCAGCTTTTCCACTACCTGTAAGGTAGGGGCGACCTGCCTTGCCAGCCAGTTTAGGGTACGCTGGAAATTGTACGGTTCTGGTTCGGTCGTCAGTTTCAGTCGCCCACGCCCCTCACCGAGAAACCACGCCCAACGCTGATTTGTCTGCCATTCGCTCCGTCGCTTTGTTTCGTCCTTATCGGCAAACCGTACATAGCGGTTGATGATGGAAAATGCAGTGCGTTCAGCGTCATAGTAGGTCAGCAGGTCACGCACCGCATAGTAGGCTCGCTCGTTCTTCAAGCGAATTTCAAAACGGTTCTTGATAGGTGTTTCCTCAACAGGAATGTCGTATTTCACGTACTGCTCGTAAGCTTTTTCATACACACAGAAGTAGACTTCTGATTTCAGCGAACCGATATAGAGCGTGTGCCCCATGCCGGACTTGTTTTCCTCGTGGCTCTGCACCAGCTCGCCGGAGCGGTAGGACTTGAAACTTCGGAATACAGAAATACATTCCTCATTCCTGCATTTAGCGGTCAGCTCTGGGATGTCCAATATCCCCACCCTGTCGTTGATGGCAAGGTCTATCCGTTTGAATACGCCGCCCTCGCACAGAGCGTCCGTGAAGAAGTCGTACCAGTTCCTATGCTGTGCCAGCAGGAAGTTTTCAAACTGGCGGCAGCCTTTTCCTTTCAGTTCCAGCAGCACCCCCTTTTCCTGTTCAGGGGATACCAAAACAAATATATCTCCCATGTAGTAATGCTCTGGATAGGAGTAGAAGCCGAAGTCCTCATGTATCATAAAATCCAGTTTCAATTTGAGGATGGTTTCAACCACAAACCGCACGTCTGTGGTGGGAAAGCGTATCCGTACATAATCAAACAGCATGGTAAGCGGTGTTTCCGGGTTGTACCGTTCCAGAGCTTGCAGCAGGTTTTCTTTGAGTTCCTCGCTAGGAGCAGCACCGCCGGACTCTATCTTGCCAAGATACTGCCTTGTAATGCCAGCCGCCACCGCCAGCTTGTTTTGTGAAACGCCATATGCCAGCCGTTTTTCTTTTAAATCCGTGTTCCAGTCTGTATCATTCAGTAAAAATCCCTCCATTCTGGAAAAAGTGTCAACTAGAAGCGTTCCAGTTGACATTCCTCGAAAGTAGAAAAAGCCCTTATTTTACAAGGACTTTCCCAACTTCTTTGACTGTTTCCTATTGTATTTGTGCCCCCCTGTTAGATACCGGGGGCGAATAGTTGTGGCGGCAAGCCGCCCCAACACGGCTAGGACGAACCAGCGGCTTTCGCTTCGCACGCCGCCTGTCCGTCCTGCCTGTTCTGCATGAGTCGTCCTATTTCTCTTAGGAAGTCATGTCCTTTGGGTACAAGGGGAGTGTAAAACTCTGATATGACACTTGTTCCCGTGTCCACGTAGCCACGCCCTTTGATCTGTTTTAAGAAAAAGTCCTTGTCCACCTCACCGAACATCATAGAATACCCAAGCTCTGACATTCTGCCAAGTGCCACACGGAAATTGAACTGGTCACGGATACCGTCGCCAAGGTATTTTGCGTCTGGTCGCTGGCAGGCGAGAATGAGAAAATAGCCTGCCTGCCGCCCAAGCATGACAATCTGTTTCAGCTTATTTAAGACCAAAGCGTTTTCCTTTGTCGTCAGCATTTCCATAAACGCCACATACTCGTCAAAAATGAGGAAGTGGGGCGGCAGACCTAAATAGGCATAGTTTTCCCCTGTCTTGTAATTGTCCATTAGCTTCATGGCTTCGCTCCGTTCCATCATGCCATCATAAAAGTGGTCGATACAGTCTGTGATTTCTTCCTTTCGGTAGTAGACTTCGGGCATGACAGCGGACAGATCGGCTAGGTCGGCGTTCTTCGGGTCAAGCACATACAGTTTGGCGTTGGTACGCAGGAGTGCTTCTATGATGGTAAGGATAAAGTAGGTCTTACCGCCGCCAGTGCCGCCAGCAATCAGCATATGAGGGAGCTTGTCATACTCCCAATACACATTTTTCATGAGCCGCAGGCTGCCACCTGCCGCCTGTACCTCGTCTATGGTGATACGGTTGGCAATGGTGTCATAGAGCAGCACATACTCTACAAAGCTGTCTTTCAGCTCTTTGGAAACCAGCTCACAGTACAAGCCTGTTTCCAGCTTCTTTTCCAAGTGCAGGAGCTGGTCTTGATATTTTCCCAAGGTGATTTCTGCCAGTATGTGAATAAGTCCATTCTCCAAGCGGTAGTACATTTTGGGAAAGTGGGTGATATTCTCCTTTGACCTGTTGGCAGGCAGGTCTTTAAAAAAGCCGCCATCCTGTGACTGCTCGGACTCATACCAGCCATTTTCCAGTATCATCCGTGACAGCTTTTGACGATGAAAAAGCTGCTTTATCCTGTCCGGCTGGTAACGGGCGTACAGGAGCGCAGCCAAGGCGCACACCAGCACCGCCGCTATGAGAGATACTATCATGTAGGGTGTGACCGTGAGCTTTATGCTGCCATTATGAAATAGCGAAACCGTGTTCCAGTCTGTATGCAGCAGCGTATTGATATTCAAAAGCAGCACGACCGCAAGAAACAGGCACGCCAGCCGACCGCCCAATGACCGCACCACCAGCGACCTGTCACTGGCTCGGATACGGTTGCCTTTATAGTGTTTGTAAAGTTGCATAAGTCCTCCTTTCAATAGTGGTTATAGTCCTGTGTGTTATAGCGGCAGGTGTTCTTATCAAAATGCGGCTGCCGGATGGTTTCATAGACTCTGTTAGAAACCCGTCTTTGGGGAGTCCGTCACCTTATGGCTCGGTGTGTCTGGTGTTTCCGGTTTCTTTGGTTCTTCGGGCGCAGGCGTTTCCGGCACTTCCTTGATTGTGACCGTCTGCCCTTTGTCTGTGATGTCCTTATGTTCTGTGACTTTTACAGGTTCGTCGGGATTGGTGATGTCGTAGAGTTCCTCAAAGGTCACAAGCTGCTTGCCGCCCAACTTTGAAGCGTCGAATGTAAAGACAATCTCCACCTCCATTTTTGTATCGGCAGCGGTGAATATATAGTCATTCTCTACACGCTTGCCATCCATAAGAAGCTCGGCTTTTTCATCTTTTACCATCTGCCAGCCTTTGAGCTGGTACTTTGTACCCACTTTCAGACCATCCAGCGTGACCGTATCCACGATTGTAACCTCTTTGCCAGCTTCTATGACTTTTTCACCGTCTTTGCTGGCGGCATTAGTATGGATTTTGATGATGCGCTCTGTGATAAGCACCGTCTGCCCCTCGTCCTCTATGTCTTTATGTTCCGTGACTTTTACAGGCTCGTCGGGATTGGTGATGTCGTAGAGTTCTTCAAACGTTACCAAGTTCTTGCCGCCAAGGGCAGAAGCATTGAATGTAAAGGCGACCTCCACTTTCATTTCCTCCTTATCGGCGGTAAATGTATAATCACTCTCCACACGCTTGCCATCCATGAGAAGCTCGGTGTTTTCATCCTTTACCATCTGCCAGCCTTTGAGCTGGTATTTTGTACCCACTTCCAGACCATCTAAAGTGACCGTATCCACGATTGTGACCTCTTTACCAGCGACGATTACTTTCTCACCCGTGGCTTTGTCCGCAGCGGTGGTATGGATTTTAATAACACGCTCTTTGATGGATACCGTCTGCCCGTCGTCCTCAATGTCCTTATGTTCAGCCACTTTTACAGGCTCGTTCTTGTCAGATAGGTCGTACAATTCTTCAAATGTCACTAAGTCCTTGCCACCGAGAACAGAAGCATGGAACGTATATTCCACCTTAACTTTCATTTCCTCACTGTCAGCGGTGAATGTGTATTCACTCTCCACACGCTTGCCGTCAATAAGAAGCTCGGCATTTTCATCCTTTATCATCTGCCAGCCTTTGAGCTGGTACTTTGTGCCCTTTTTCAGACCATCCAGCGTGACCGTATCCACAATCGTGACCTCTTTACCAGCAACAATTACTTTCTCACCCGTAGCTTTATCAGCAGCAGTGGTATGGATGGAGATTTTTTTCTCATAATCATCCGTGAGTGTTCCCAAGTCAATGACTACTTTATCTCTGGAAACCACAATCTCAAAAGCCGGAATGAGCTTAAAACCCTTATTACTGTCACAGCGCAATTCCTCAATCTCGTAGGTATCGTAGAGCAGCGCACCTTTGGAGTCGTCCGGTTCAGATGTGCCGAACCAGATACCATCCTCGCTGGTTTTGCCCCTGTTGGTATTCTGTTTGTGGGATACCCAGTCAGAAGCAGTGGAGAACTGCCCGTTTTTATCAGTCACGACAACATGGCTCTCACCTGTGGTCTTACTGGTAATCTTGAAAGGCACGTCACCAAGACGCTTGTGTGTACCGTCGCCAATTTTTACACCCTCAATGTCACCACGCTTGATCTGGTTGTAGATGGATTGTTCCGCACCAGTCAAGTCAACGATTTTTCCATTCTCTGTGATGGTAAATTCACAGGAAACCGCACCTGTTGTCAAATATCCTGCCGGACTCTTGCTTTCATCTAGGCGGTATGTTCCGTAGGGCAGCGTATCCGCAGCCGTAGAAGCGATACCGTCAATGCCTGTTAGGATGGTTTTTACAATCTCACCTTTGTTGTAGAGCTTGCCATCCACCAGCACAGCGTTCTCATTTAGGTTGGTGATGGTAAACTCCGTATCTTTCAAGGTTGCGCCGCCCTGTGGCTTCGTGTCCTGTGTTTCAAGGTCACGCTTCTGGATTTTCACACCGCCACGGATAACCTTGTCAGAAACAGAATATTGGTTGCTGCCTGTAAGCACCGCCAGCTCCCCATCTTCGGTGATCTGTGTCAGATACATTCCCTTAATCTGTTCCTCACTGCCACCTGCCTGCATATACGCACCCTCCAACAAGTAGCCTGTCGGACTCTTACTTTCAGATACGGTCAGTGTTCCAAGCGGCAGGCATGGCACGCCATCCTGTAAGTAGAAGCTGTCGCCGGATACCTTATAACTATCTGCCAGCTTTGTGATGTAATGGGTGGTTCCGTCATTGCCATTTTCAGCCACGGTCTTTGTCGTCCATGTACGGGTAGGTTTTGCTGGCAGGTTGTCTTTGTTGTAGTACCCGTCATAATAATTCCAGACGAACTCCGCACCCTCCAAAGAAGCTGCCCCCTGTGCCGCTCCCTTTGATGTTTCCATGTCTATCTTGAAAAGCTCAATCAGTGTGGTTGTGACTTTGGGTGTGTCACTGACTTTCAAGGTAGCTGTTTCACCAGCTTTGACAGTTAAGGGATATACCGTCTTGTCTAACTGGAAACCAGCCGCCGGAACGGATAGCTCTTTGATATAGACTTTACCAGCCTTTACCTCCACCGCTTCACTGTTTCCGTCTTTATCTGTCGTAAGGGTGGCAAGCTGTTCCTTGCAGCCTTTATCAGCAAAGACACCATACGTCGCACCAGCAAGGGAATAGCTGTTGTTTCCGTTGGTAATGGTGGGATTGGAGGACACCTTTTGAAGTGCCGCATTTCCCACATTCAGCTTCGCCCAGAACTGTCCTAATTCCTGCCCGTCGCCGGAATAAATATAGCCGCCGCAGTCGTAGCGTCCTTTGTTGGCTTTTACAAATGCCTTTGCGCCAGCGTATACCTCGTCCTGTATCGCTTTGGATATCTCGTCATAGGCAGCTCGTACATGGTCGCAGCTCCATCCTAAATGCACGCTCAAACGCTGCCAGACAACGCATTGCTCCAATAGATAGACCTGCTTGTAATTCAGCTCTTTGTGGCTGGCTGCATATTGTTTGACGTATTCCAGTGAGAGGGCAACGTCAGTAATCTGGTCGGCACTCATACGGGAACTTGCGTCCGAACGAGTCTTGTAGCCGGACTGAAAATCTGTGTTGATGTCAATACAGTAGGCGGTTTCTCCCTCCACCTGCATAATGCCCTCATGGAATGTAGAACCGATACTGCCATCATTCATGACTTTTTCTACATAGCCTGCCTTTTCCTGTGCGTCTGTCCAGTATTGCTTCTCCGCAGCCTGTACCTGTGAAACTGGTAAGGTTGTGAAAACCGCAGCCAGACTAAGCACGCCAGCAAGTAGGCGTTTCATAATCTTTTTCATATCGTTGTAAATCCTCCTTTCGTGATTTTGGGTAAAAAAATAGACGCTCATTTCTGAACGCCCAAACGTAAGAAAGGGATACTGTTGTTATCCAGTACCCCTCTTTGTAAATCTTATTCTGTTGTATCTCCACACTCTATATCAACCACCACAGAAACATTGATGTAATCTTTTATGACCTTATTTCTGTATTTTTCACCGTCGCCAGTGAACACCATATGCTTGAAAAAGTGCCTAAAATTAAGGATTTCTACATAGTTTTTCTTTGTATCAACACTATAGTCTCTACATGTACCGTAAGTCGATGTCAAAAAACCATGTGTGCTACACAATATTATAGCGTAACTTATTATCTTTTAAAATAAGAGATTTTCAAGAAATAGAAAAACCAGAAGTACTATAGCGTAACCAAGCGTGTTATAGAAAAACTTGTGCAAGGTAGGCAAATCGTAGTCACTGCCTACCAAATGAGGCGGGCCCGGTATTCCGGAACCCGCCTGCATCATGATTTTTTCTTGTTCATAATCTGTTCACATTTGTTTGATATATTCCATGTTTGGAATCATGTGTCTATCTTTTCTTTAACCCCATTGTCAACCGGCACATGTTTTCTCATAAACGAGGCCGGCAGAAAACTGTCAGCCTCTCCTCTTTTTCAGAACATGCGCACCCGAACATTTGGTATCTGCCTCCATCACTCTCCGCCTTCCGCCTCCCCTATCCTGATGGCTAAATCCAAAACAGTAGCGGCTGTCTCGTCACTGATGAAATGAATATGATTCATCATAATATCATTTATAAGCAATCTCATTTCACAAAACATGTCCTCTGCCGCCTTGGCAGACTGATATTGTACATAAGCTCCTTCAATCATAACTTTATACCTCCCCACCGTTTATATATATATAAACGCTTTTTTCGGTATTTTTCTCCATACATTTTTTACTTGTGACAAATTCAGTAAGCATGTGGCTGTGAACAACAGTTCAATTTTCAATTAACATTGAGGTGTTTTTCGTTACTAATAACAAAAGACGCCATTATGGCGCCTTAAAATTTTTCCAGTTAACAATTAAACCTGCTACTTTTTTGTCACAGAAATCACAGTTCCAGTGAATGCTTCTGTTTCTTCCAGTTTTCCTGTATAAACAACAGAAACCGTATCTCCTTCTTTGACAGAAGATAATCCTTCTGGTTTTTCTCCTTCAAAGCTAAGAACATAATCCACTCCATCCCCATCGGTGATAACAAACATAAAATCCTTAATGTCACTGATAGTACCTGTAAGAGTGGATTCTTCTTCAGCCATTCTATTTTCACCGCTTTTAGTGGAAGACACATCAAGCGTACTTTCCACTATCGAAGTGCTAACTATCTGTGTAGGCGCTGCGGAAGATACTTCACCTTTCTGCGCGGAACATCCCGCAACCAACATCAAAGTTACACAAGTAGCTACAAATACATTTCTTTTCTTCATTATCAAATCCTCCTTTTTATAATTTCATAATATTAGACGTATTGTATTTCAAAAAAGTTGCAGATTTTAAAAATTTTTTTAAGTTATCTTTTTAGTTTTCCTATTCATACTTTGTCTATATTTAGTCGATATAATATTTTCGTAGATGTCACCATCTATGCCCCCGAATATTTTGTACATGGATGGGTCTGGTCCTATGGACTAGACCCATCTCCTCTGTTATCCCCATCCTTATCTGGCATCAGTGTCACCACTCGAACACATACCGACGATTTACCATATCATACTCATCCGCAATCCGCAGTGCACCCCTGGCATCCGTAATCATGCACTTGCCCTCATTACTGCCTATTACTGGGCAGAGCAGGAAGGCCTCGCCGGCGGGGTCCACCTGATAGCCGGTCAGCATATATCCCTCGCTGTCAAACAGATACCAGCCCCACGTCTTCCGCTCCATCTCCTGGAGCCAGTACCAGCCATTGGCCGCATAGCTGCCGTCTGTAAACTGATACCGCCAACGCTGGCCGTCTGCGGCTGGCTGGAAGCCCTGGGTGTATGTCACTGGTACCGGGGTATAGTCGATGTCGCAGAGCTTAAGGGCCTTCTGCCAGGGAGTGGCCGCCACTCTGGACTTGATGGTGCCGTAGTTAATGCCCTTGGCCTCGATGCACCATCCATCCCCGATGTATACCCCGATGTGGCCCGGCTTCCAGAGCGCCCAACCGACCATGGACTCGTCCAGATGGTCAACGCCTACCCGCTCCACAGCCGTATCATGATAGTTATAGCTGCCGCGTAGGATGCCCGTATACCAGCTGATGAGGCCGGAACAGTCCGTGCAGCGCTGGCCTATGTACTTGGCCGCCTTGGCTTTGTAGGTGGATGTGTATGTGCCTGCGTTCTCCCGGGCGATGCGGTCCAGGATGGCCTGCGTAAGGACCTCGCCCTTGGCGCCGTAAACGTAGGGTGTGCCCAGTTTGTCCTTGCAGTGCTGAATTAACCCTGTTGCTGATTTATTCATAGTGTTTTCCTCCAATCAAAAAAAATAAGGCCCGGGACTGCTCCCAGGCCATGAAAAGTTGTGACGTCACAAGTTGCGATATCGCAACTCCCGCTTAACCCCGCGGCCGGGAAATATGCGGACCACCGCCTTTCAGGCCCTGGCCTTGGTATCCAGCTCTGGCAGGCCTGCTATGGATGTGGCCATAGACAGGATGCCGGCCAGTACGGATGCAGATGCCACCATGGTCCAGTTAACGTCACCCATAACAGTTGCTGCTCCCACTGTCGCTACGAAGGTCTGAGCCATAGTCTTTATTGCTCTCCGGGCCGCCGCCTTGGCCCACTGTACGGTGTCAACATCTGCCTTAAATACACAATTCTTAAACATATCATATCCTCACTTTCCTATTTGATATACTGCGCCATTGTTAAAAAAACACCTGTTGCGAATGCCCCGGCTCCGGCGCCTACTACAGTATTAAAAATGGTACGTTTCATATTACTCCACTGTTTTGCCGGTTCCTGCTCCAGCTTTTGCAGCCTTTCATTCTGGCTTGTCTGCTCATTAAGCATCCGCTCCATGTTGATAGCCAGCTTCTGCACAGACAGAACCAGGTCATTAATTGCCTTGCTCTGCTCCTCCTGTTCTTCCATCCGATGTTTAAGTGATTTTATCTGCTGGTCATGATTTTCAAGCTTTACAGCTACTTCTGTCTCCATCACATCTGCATCCTACCTTCCTTTATTTTGTATACTCCTTGCCAGTAATCTCCTTGTAGTCTGCTTCGGTCAGTTTCCCCGCGGCCACCAGGGCCTTAAGCCGGTCAATGTCCCATAATCTTGGGTAATACTTCTGCGCCAATCTTTTCACATCCATGGTCTCACCTCCTCCTATAAATCAATACCGGCCATAATAGCCACGTAATCAATGTCAGCCATATTCTTTTCCACCTGTGCGACCACACCCGTCTGTGATAGCGTCAGGAACGCCACACGACCATATACGGCCTCGGCGGTGACGGCACCGTCCTCCCCGTACTGCTCCGGGGTAATGAGATAGTCGTCATCAATGCTTTTTGGGTTATCCAGCACCGTATAGCCATCATACACGGCCAGGGTGCTGCCATCCTCATTGACAGTCTTAATCTGCTCTATGGCTGCCGCATCCGTAAACACGGCCACGATATCCTCCAAGGGTTCCTCCGCCTGGAAGATAAGCTGCAGAGCGCGGGGCGTGGAGGACGTGCCGCCGATGACCAGCGGGTACTCCTTCCCGTTTTTCAATACAATTTTTTCATTCATATATTTTCCTTTCCGCCTGGCCGGACATGCCGGACGCCAGGCAATAAAATAAGTCCCTGGTTTAGGGACCTAATTTGCAGGTTACGATTCATTTTTTCTTATCACAAATAGCAATTTAGGTGATAAGCTGCTTATAAAAAATGATGGTCTATGGTCAGGTAAAAACAACGCTGACGATTATAGAAACCACAACATAATATTTTACTGTAATCCTGTACAGGGTAATCTAACCACATATAATTATCCCGTAAATGAGACTGGTGTTTTTAAAAGCATTGTGTGTAATCAATTTGTCTCTCAGACATACGTTACTATCAGTAACGCCTTATATCAGCGCATCGCTGCTGATAACTCATCGGCTTTTGGCGCTTGGGAGCTTAAATGATTATTATGATGGCTTATTAAACTTCCAAACCTGTTTCCAGTTTTGTCCATCATAAAAATCATACCAGATACCGGTGTTGTTAAATGCGATTGACGCAATCTCACCGTTTTCATAGTAGAGCTGGAATGCCCGGTCGGTCCGGTCGGAATATACGGCTGTAAACCCATTAATGTTCTTGACGCCGTTTAAAGTCACCTTTGCATTGGCCGCTGCTAAATTGCTATCTATGCTATCTTTTACCTGCTTAAGGTACGCGCTGGATGGGACCTTATTTGTAGCTGTGGACTCCACCTGCACAATATCCGTCTTTGCTACATAATCCGCCAGTTTCAGCATAAGGGCATCATTAGTCACAGCTTTATTGATAATAAAATCCCCTACCTTATCAAGGAAGGTCTGCAAGATAGTTTTTTTATTCTTCGTCCCGTCAATGATTCCCGATGTGTCTATAACGGTAATAGCATCAGCTGACGCCTCTGTGAATCCCTTGGCCATATACCGCCAGTTTGCACCGTCTGCCGGCGTGACTCCATGCAGGTTATCCTTTAACGCCACATAGGTACTACCCTCATGGTACACCGTATTGTACTTATTATACGTGGCATCCGCGCTGTATACCCCCTTGTCTGCGTAGCCAACATTTCCTAACTTTGTATATCCTTCTGGTGCTGCCATAATATCCTCCTTATGCTACGATTTTCCAGTACAGTATCGCGTCAGCCACAACAAAATCAACTCCGGCCCCGCCTTTTTGATAAAGAGCTCCGGTCTCTATATCCAGATAAAAGTCAGGAGCTGTAATCTGCGAATACTGACTAGCCCTGTCAGCTTCATCCTTTGCCCTGTCAGCCTGGGTCTTAGATTGCTGGCTGTGATACTCGCTGTTATTTGTATCCTCCCCTGGCCTTGTTCCGGTTCCTCCATGGGCCCAACTTTCTGACAGCAGGGCAGATTCGTCTGCTTCTTCTTTTGCGGTCTCTGCCAGCTGCCGCTGCTCCGTGGTTTCCGCCAACTTCGTATCTGCATACTGCTTATATTCCTCTGTAATCTCATTGGCATGGTCAACGGCGCCCTGCGCTTCCTGCCGGACCAACTGGACATCCTTGGCCGCCTGGTCAACAGTTTCACCTTTCTCAACCAGATAATCCACGGCGCCGTTCATCTGGTTTTGCAGCTCTGTCAATGCCTCCACATTAGCAGACCTGACCTGCCGTCCATATCTGGCTTTCTTCCAGTCCTGTATCTGCTGATTTATGTCAATATGTACGGGCTGTGCTGCCATAACAATCACCTTCCTTTCGGCATACAAAAAGAGCGGGGACATTGCCTCGCTCTCGTCAATCCATATCAAATTCTATTCATGGCTAGTGCAGTCTGGAATGTACTGCGTTTCCAGATAGGTAATAAACTCAGGGTCCGTACAAGTCACTAGGCCGTCTGCAGCAGTCTTATGGCCGTTCCAATAATCATACCCTTCCACCAGTTCGCCGTACCCATTAAAGGCATATAATACGCCATCAATCTTGGTGATATCCACCGGAATGGTATAATCATCAAACTGGAAAGACCAGATTCCATCTTCTGACTGACTCCATTTACCGGAATAAGTCTCGCGTTTCCCTCCGTCGTCCTTTATGCCGTGGCCTCCACCAATCATGCCATAATTAAACGATTCTTGAAGATACGCTCTTCTATCATTGGCTCTTTTCCCAGGCTGAAAACGTGCCACTATTTCATCACTTATCCATGTCCACTTATAATCAAGCGTTCTATCAGCATTTCTTTTTTCATTTGTTGGATTTGGAATGATCAAGGTTGGCTCATTTGGGTCATTTGGATTATTATATTCAATCTCCATCGCGAACACATTAAAAGTAAAAACCAATGACAATAATGTGGCTATAAGAATACTAATTTTCTTCATATAAATCCCTCCTATAGTTGCATTATACATTAGAGATACTTTTAATTCAACACCCCTTTCTATGATTTAGCTTCAAGTCTTTCTATTCTATTCCAGAGTTCAATTATATTAGTAGATACTGACCCCCATTGCCCCCCATACTCACTTACCAGCGTATTTAATGTAATATCTCTTGTTGTTATAGCACTATAACTTACTCTTGTAGTCATCCCATTATAACTTAATTGCATTGCTGGACCGTTCATATATGGGAATGCAGGAGTAAAAATCTCAATCGTATTGTCCCTGCTATAAAATGCTCCAGTTCCATTACTAGACACCCCAAAATCTCCTATCCAGGTATAACTTGGAGTAATCAAAGTATTCCCAATAGCAATCTGACCGGAGTTGATTGCCACGGCTCCGTCATCATCCACATAAAAAGTCCCGTTGCCTATGTCAATCGTACCGCTAATGATATCAGAACCAATTATGGTGCTGCCTTGAATCACTCCCAGCAGGACGTGCAGTCCTGTATTGTCCCAGCTTCCAATCTCGTTACCGTTGGCGTTTTTGACCACAATCTTTCCATCCTTGGCAAGGCCATACCCGCCTACCTCCAGGATTCCGCCACGAATGCGGTCCGCCAGCATCTGGCCGGCAGTGATAAAATCAGCCAACAGGTTCCCGTCAATGGTCCAGGCGTTACGATAAGGTCCGTTGATACCGGACGTTGAAAAACCGATGCCATTCTGGTTTATCTGGATGATATTTGTTGCGGTCTCTTTATCCGGTGTATTCATAACCAGGATACGCCAGGGATGCATTTTCTTGCCTGTAACCGGGTCTTGACTATCAAGGACCACATAACCTCCCAGCCCTCCTGTGATAAGATTTGTTGCATTGGCAATCTTCCGGGCCAGTTCTTCATATGTTTTTGCCTCGGACTCCTGTACGGCTTTTGAAATACTTACCTGCTTATTCACGGTGGCGCCTGTAAAGCTGCTCACTGTGGTCCCAAGGGATATGCTGCCCTTTGCCGGGTCATCCAGGTACATGTCAAGCTGAGCCAGTAACAGGTCCTTGCTGACTCCGTGAGGCTTGCTGATAGCCGTTGTGTAATATCCGACCCGGAAGCGCCGGATGTCTACCCCAGTATAGTTCAGGTCTACGGCTGATACCTTAAGCGTATCCGGTATCCCGGACACCTCCTTCAGGTATTCTTTGGCCTTTTCCAGGAGCCTTGCGGGGTCTGTGATGTCTGGCCATTGGAACGTCCCCCATATCTTCCCGTATTCATCCAGCACGGCCTGCTCCGCTGTGATATAATCCTTCCCGTCATTAACCGATGTAATATCGACCGTGCCTGTCTGCGTCTCCCCAAGCTCGTCTTGGTATTCCACATCCCCTCCGTAGGGTATCATACATGTTACCACATTAGTAGCATCCTGATACTTTGTTAGGTCCAGGAGATTGACGCCAAAACGTATCTGCTGTTCATTCTTACCGCCATAGTCGTAGGTGTAATTAAGATACTTCTTGCCGTCCCTGTATTCAACCCATATGTATCCACCATGGACGTCTATCAGCTGCGCTTTCAGCGTGTTCCAGGTATTGTCAATCTTAGCGGACTCCCGCTTAAGTTCATTGTTTTCATCGGCCACATTCACCCGGCCAAGGACAAACTGTTTCCGCTCCTCCACCTGCCCATTATGATTTTCTACCATCTGGGCGAGGAAATCATGGATGTTTCCACTCAAAGAAAAGGGGCGCTGTGCGCTGTCAATGAGATAGGCCAGGCTTCCCTCGCATACCACATCTTTTGTATTATGAAAATCCGACTCATCCGACAGCACGCGTCCCTCATATATCAATATCCCATCCTCCATTACCTGGATGGATGACTTCATCTTCTTTAAGGTGTTGGAATACATATGACTGGAAGGAATGCGGAATGTAAGAGCTCCTGTCTTGTTGAGGGTAAGGGTAAGACGAGGCTCAATCACTCGCAGGTTCCTGTCCCGCTGGTCATGCAGGCAGTACGTTCTGCCGTCAATCACATTGTTGATTTTATACATTACAGGCTTCCTCCCCTGTAGCTTACAGTCACGATACCATGTCCCGTGAATGTCATCACATGCTCTCCATCCTTTATCTCAATATCCGGCAGATAGTTTTCTCCCGCTTTCAGGTCAAACCTTTCACCCTCGAATTCCACCTGCATATCGGATGATACTGTAATTCTTGGCACCACCGGCATGGGTGAGCCTATAACAGTAAGCACAAGCGTCCCGTCCACGTTTTGGTTCCCATATTCCTTTATTACTCCTTCCTCAAAATCGAATGGGTCCCACAACCAGTCCTCATCCGTGGCCGTAAGCTCATATTTATATGGGTCACATTCAAATTTCAGTGTCACCAGGCTGAATGCCCGGTTCTTCTTTTCATATTCACAGGTCCCGCGCCCCAGGTAATAAAACCCATTGTCCCAGTCCAGAACAATCTTCCGTTTCTTTCCATGCAGGTAGTTACTGAGCTGGCTCATACGTCCAGCCCAGTCATAATAGCTCCGGTCCTCTATGTCACATTCAATCGTAATCTTGCGGTCCTCATACCGGGTGCCGAAGTAATCCGTCATATCAAGGTAGCCATCCGCTCCCGGTATGTCAATCTTACTCTCCTTTACCGATGGGAACCCTATATTGATGGACTTAATCCGAAGGCCAAAATCATCATAGGTATGCTTCTCCTCATCAAAGGTGATTCCTAAATATTTCATTCCATATCCCTTCCTTCCATCCTTCCACGGTTCCCCAGGTTGTCATTCACAGGTTCAGACACAATGCTTCCCACATTCTTCCCGTCCATATTGACGGATACACCGTCCATAGCATTTGCCATTTCCTGTCCCATCCTGCGGTAATCCACAGCATATCCCGGACCGTATCCTTCATTCCCATAGGTGCTCGCGGGGAGGCTGGATGTACCAGTCACAGCTCCAACACCAGCCAGTGCTGCATTGATGCCTCCATTCCCCATCATGGCGCCTGCGGCCGCCTGCATTGCATTGGCAACCACGGCCTGTACCGCTGCCTGCAGCTGGCCGGACATGGACCGGATGCCCTCTATCATACTGATGATGGACTGTTTCCCCACATCCGACATACTGGACGGAAGCGTATCCACGGAGCCGAGTACATTCCGGGCAATAGCCTTGAACTGTTCCAGGTTCTCGGTGGAGCCGGATGCGTCCTTGATGGACCCTGCCATAGCAGAAACAAGAGCCACCGCATTCTGAGCCGCCGTCAACTTCATAGTCTCCAATGGCTGGTTGAGAGCCACACCAAGCTCTGTCATGGAAGATACATATTCCTGCTGGTATTTTGCCAGTTCTGCCGATGTCTCCCGCTGCATCTGTGCAATCTGCTTGGATATCTCCCCACGCATTGGCTCCATTTCTGCCACCGCTTCCTGGCGTGCAATGCGATTTTTAGCTTTGAACAGGCTCACATATTCATCCAGCTGGTCGTCACTCATTTCCGTCATAAGCTGGATTTCAGCTGCTGCTTTTGGTCCAAGCTCCTGCAATTCCTCCAGAAGGTCGTCGCCAATCCCACGGCGTTCCAGGTCCCTCAGATTCTTGCGCCACTGCTTCAACCCGTCCACCTGTGATTGCAAGTTATTAAGCAGGTCATCCGCTGTCAGGTCCGTACTGGAATCAAATGCATCGAACAACCCATACGCTGACTTAATCTGGTCTGCCCGCTGGTTGACGGCATCCTTGTACTGGTTATTGAGGTCCTTAATTCTGTCGTTCAGGTCCTTGTACGCATTCGCAACCTTGTCCGTATAGTTCTCTTCCGCTTCCAGCATCCTGTCATTCAGGTCTTTCTTGGCAGACAGGTATTCCTTATCGGCGTCAATCCTGGCCTGTGTGCCTTCTTTTGTCTGTTTGCGTACCTCGTCCCAGTATCCGGCCTCATCCGCAAGGGTAAGTCGGTTATAAACCTTATGGTTTTCCAGCTTCTTCTTGGCTGCTTCCAGCGTGGCCTGTGCAACTTCCTCCGCGCTCTTCTTGGCATATTTCTTATTGGACCGGATTCCCTCAGCGATACCAAGGGATATATTGCGTCCAACCTCGTCCCGAAACACACGCGACGGAGAATGGATGCCTAACAGGCTCTTAAGACCATCCAAGGCCGCCTCACCCACACTCTTAGCAGCGTCAATGATGGTCCCAATGGAGTTTTTAAGGCCATTTGCAATTCCGCTTACGATGTCTTTACCAATCTGTATCCAGTCAAATTCTAAAAACTTAGCTTTGACACTGGTAAATACCTGCGGCAGTTTTCCGACCAGCTCCGGGATGGCCTGTATGATTCCGGCTGCAAGTTCGCCCAGTAATTCAATTCCCTTCTGCAGGATTTCCGGGAGGTGGCTTGCAATTGTAGCGATTATCTGTATCAGTGCCTCGGCGGCGGCACCGATAACGGCTGGGAGATTTGACAGGATGCCCTGAGCCAGCTGTCCAATGAGCTTGATTCCGGTCTCCAGGATTTGCGGCAGGATTCCAAGAATTACATTATATAACTTGCTTATGATATTTCCGGCATTCGTTATCAGGGATGGGGCCTTGCTTAATAACCCCTGTGTAAACTGATTAATTGCATTGGCGCCCTGTTGCAACAACTGCGGCAGCCTTGTGCTGATTACGGATGTAAACTGATTGAACAGATTTACAGCCTGCGTCTGCAGCGTTGGCGCATTGTTCAGCAATCCCTGGACAATGCCCTCAATAATAGACCATCCAAGCGACAACAGGGATGGGACCAACATGATGATGCCCTGAACGATGGCAATAAGCAGGGAACCTCCCGCCTCCAACAATTGGGGCATATTTTCATTTAGGCCCTGTATCAACGTATCAACAAAGGATACGGCAAGTTCAATAAGGGCAGGCAGCTGCTCAACAAGTCCTGTCGCAATATCCGTCACAAGACCTGCGCCCATTTGAATAAATTGGTCTGCACTGCCTTCAAATTCCTGCCACAGTTCCTCGACCACCATCGGCACTGTTTCTGCTAGCCTTGGGATAATTTCTCCCAGGTTCTTCCCTACATTTCGGGCGACTGTGGCAACCGCGTCCGCCAGCTCTTTAGCAGTTCCAGAACCATTCAAAAAGTTGTCAAAGGCTGCCTTTGCGGCGTTCATGGACCCTTCGATGGTAGTAGAGGCTTCCTTGGCCGTTGTGCCGGTTATATCAAGCTCACCCTGGATTACATGGATGGCAGAGTATACGTCATTCAGATTGCTGATGTCATATTTCACGCCAGATATTTTGGTGGCATCCGCAAGGAGGCGGTTCATTTCCTCCTTTGTTCCGCCATAACCCAGTTTCAGATTATCCAGCATCGTATAATTCTGCTTTGCGAATCCCTGATATGCATTTTGGATGGACGTCATGTCTGTACCCATCTTATTGGCGTTATCAGACATGTCCACCATTGCCATATCGGCTATCTTTGCCGCTTCTGCCGTGTCCCCGGCCACGCTCTGTAATAGTGATGCGGAAAAACTGGTGACACTTTGCATGTACTCATTGGCTGACAACCCCGCAGTCTTATAGGCATTGTTTGCATTCTCTATGACTGTCTTGGCATTTTCCTTGAAAAGCGTTTCCACGCCGCCCACATTCTGTTCCAGGCTGGCTACAGAACCTAATGCAGCCTTCGACATACCGGCAAAAGCAGCAGTGATTCCAGCGACTGAGGCTCCCAGGACCGCCAGTCCCCCCTTGGCTATCCCGCCAAGTTTGCTGATACCGCTTGAAAATCCCTTTTCGTCAACCCTTGTATCAAAATTCAGATGGCCGTCGGCCTCAAATAATTGTAAGTCAAAATGAGCCATACTACTCCTTTCGCAGTAGCACGGCTCATTGGCTCACAGATGCTAAATCCTTATTTCAAATTCCTTTCTGCACTCCTTACATTTCACATATACCCCATTGCTATGGGCTGTGTTGTCGTATAACACCACATTTTTCCCACAATGAGGGCATCGGTACCACTTGCGCAGCAATGGAGGCTTTTCAATCTTTTTCATCATCCAAACATATCCCCTATCTCATAATCAGATGGAGCTGGCTGCGGGATGGCAATGGCCCTCTGTATCCGCTGTATCCGCTGGCGTTCCTTCACATCCTTGATATCAGCTGTGTTTGTGTTCCGGTACATTACCCGCTGCTTAAACTCTGTACCAGACGACAGGCCGTCCAAAAGGATACGAAACTTCCACCAGTGCATGTCTGTTTCCGTGAGGTCAATCTTATAGTCCTGCCGGAACCCTGATATGATGTATTTTGCATCGAACGCAAAATCATACAGCGGCTTTGGTATCACCGGCTCTAATTCCTCGTCTGCGCCCTCTGGTTCACCGCCCGTCTCTATCGTGCACTCATCCATACGAAAAAAACTCATAAGTGGCTCATGGGCATCCCCCCATTGCCAGTGTGGTATGTTTTCCAGATACATCTCCATCATGAGAGTCATCTTCTCATCCTGGCTGAGTCCGTCACATCTTATCATATCAATGAACCGCAGCCAGTCCTTGAAATCAGTCACAATTTCACGTTCCACGCCATACAGATTGACCGATTCAGGATAGGCTTCATAAAGCAAGTTCATGCTCATGCACGCTGTCCCCCATTCCAGTTCTTATTCCTCTGTTGGTTGTTCCGTCGCTGCTGGCGGTTTTGCCGTGGGGCATATCGGCTCATCAGCTGCCCTCTCTGCTGGACAGCCTCCTCATTGCAACGCATACAGGCTCCCATAAAAGCAGCGTAGGCAAGGTCACACATACCTGCGTTCATCTTTCCATCAAATAATCTCTTTGCTGTTCCGGCGCCGTATATGTCATCAAACAGGTTATGAAAGAGGCCGCAGTATCCGCGTATCAGTTCACTGTTGTTTCCGGCCTTCTGCACCTTCTTTTCATCCTGCCCCATCCGTTCAAATGCCTTTTCATACTTTTCAGCAAAATCAGCGTCCTGCAGGTCTACCTCAAACTCAATGTTGTTATAACTCCACTTCTGGCTCATAGGCTCACTCCTTTATTCTTATGTTCCCGGAGCAGGGTCTGGTGCGCTGCCCTCAGTAAATGTCACTGTCTGCCACTTATCAGCAGATGTCGCTGTTCCCAGCACGGCCTCTCCTGCGGCGCGGAAGTTTCCGGAATAAATCAAGGCATCCGTTCCGTCGCCGGTTGTATCTGGTATAACGCTGTAAGCACGTTTTCGTGCCACTTTTGCGTCCCCATCTGTAAACAGGTCCACCGTCACGATTTCCACGGTCGCATCGGAACCAGTGTACTCGTTGTCCGTGATTTCGGCCAGCTTCTCATGTACTGAGTATGGGCTGTGCCGGTCAAAACTGTACCCTATCTGGGTCGCATAGCCCACCACGTCCGACCGTTCGGTGTCCTCATCCACATACTGTCTGGAATACTCTTTTGCGCTCTTGGATTCCGACATGGACGAGAACCCCTGCATTCTTATAAATTTAGGTTCTGCGGTTGTCCCCACATTCAGGAACGAAACCCGCTTGGAACGCTTAATCAGCTTACCATCGTTTAGCTTATCTGCATTTGCCATATAATCATCTCCTTATTCGTACAATAACCTGAGCTGTACCTGATACTTTGCCAGGTCTGCATCAGACCCAAACAGGTAATAGCTCGACATCAACGTGTTTGATATCACCTGACGTCCCTCCAGCATAGGCAGGATACCTTCATCATCCTGTCTTTCTACCCAGTCAGCCAGATTCTGATAAAAAAATGAATTGTCTATCATGGTCCGGGCATCCCCGTCATAGGCCTCCTTGGAGGTAAAAGAGTATTGGAACTGGTATATCTTTCCTCCATCAACATACTCCTTATAAACAGGTTCTGCCGGGATTGGGTCGAGGCTGTATGACCGGCTGTCTGGCAGGTAATCAATATTAAACTCTCCATCCCTTAGGTATGGGCAGCTCATGAAATATTGTCTCAGAGCTGCAATCACTGACTCATTATTTATTGTTTGCGGCAATCCTGTTTGCTCCCTTCTGTATGGTTTCTGCCTTGGATGTTTTCATCCTCTCAAACCACAATCGTCCCCGGTTCCCACCATCCCCTTTGCCTTCATAGTACTGTTTCCTTGCATAAGGGGCCAGGTACTCAATCTTTCCACTCCCGATAACCGTTCCCAGGGTTGCGGACTTTATCATATATCCTGTGAGCCTCGATGTAAGCGGGTCCATATACCGTAGGCACTCGGAATCAACAAAGGCCTGCGCGTTGGAAAAAGCCTCTGACTTTTCCCTTGCAAAACCAGGATTCCACTCCAGTCGGGCGGTGACGGTTCCGCCTTTCCCCTTTGTCTGGTACACGCTTCCCCGCGGGGTCGCGATTTGGAATACGCGTTTCTGTGCCATCACACACCTCCCACACGCCAATGTTTCAGACCACCCTGACGGTTATCTGACCATGATGTAACCTTAAATGCAGTCCGGCTCTCTTTCTGCAGGTCTGCCGGCTTTTCAATATCTGGCCCAATTCCCCTGACAATGTAATCATCGTTTTTCAGTGTCCATGTTCCATCGGCCCCTGCATATTCATCCGGTGGAACATATTGACTGCCACCAAAATCAGCACGAACCGGTATCCTCACCTTATAGGCATCAGCAGAAACAAGTCCGCCATCTGTCAAGCTGACCTTGTTATCCGCATAGAACCACACCCCCTTTATCATGGTACGGTGCCAGACCCGCATCCGGCTTCCAGGGTCAAGGAAAGAATTATAGACTGTTATGTCTGCATTCGTGAGCATGTCCGCACCCCACTTTCCTCTTAAGCCAGCCAGTAGGAAGCAGATACATATACACAGCATCGTAAGCTTTCCGCCTGACAGCATTTTCCGCTGTCTGCCCATCCTCTTGCTCCACCACATATGATACGGAATAGCCGTCATTGTTTTCAGACCGGACTGGTCCTGCCTTTCCTTCCGCCTTTCTCTGTTCCTGCTCCTGTTCTGTCATATAATACACGTCTGCTGCTGCGCATACTGCATCCTTTACCATGTCATTTGGTATGGCAAATATGTCACCATTCAGATGGGTAAGGTATCGGATGTACGCTTCTGCCCTGCGCTCAGATGCCGGGAAGGCATCTTCCGGCATTTTCCCACCATGCTCAATCTGATAATATTTGTAATCCACATACATCCGTGACCACCCTCCTTATTCTGTTGGTGTTCCAGCCTTCAAGATAGCAAATGGGCATCTTTTGGTCTTATCCGTTTTCATGGAGTTAATCGGATTAGGGATTTCCCATCCAAGTCTCATGACTGCCCTTAACGCCACCATGTCATTCTGCATCAGGTTGTACGCAATGGAGCCGTCTGTATTCTGAACAACGCCCTCCGTGAACAGCTTAAAGGTGATGTCCTGACGGATTGCATATACCAACTGGCTGAAATCACCAGATATCATCAACGCCTTTGATTTGTCAAAGGCGCCGTTGTTGGGGAAGTTCATCGGGCTGCCATCCAGTGAATAAGTGGTTCCGTTCTGCATGTCGCTCTTAAATATCGGGTTCCCCGTCGTATCCTTCAGGCCTCTCAGTTTAGCGCGCATGGAGATATCAGCCATGTGTCCGTTGACGAAATACCCTGATTCCTCAATCTTGGCAATAATGCCTTCCTCCGCCATAATTTTATCATACAGGTCATCCCCGGTTGCAAGCGTCACGACGGAACCGGCCTTAGTGGCAGTCGTCACAACACCGTCCCTCCATGTGGATGGCTTATCCAAGTCAAACAGAACCGCACCGTCAATCACCTTGCCGAAGGCCTCAATTACCCTCGGCTTGACCTCTCCCCAGATGTCATAGTCAGAATCATCCAGGACGGCCTCAGGGATTGGTACAATAACCGCAATCTCCTCCGCTGTGATAAACTTCTTATCCCAGGCCTGCTTCGTGGTCTTTTTCGCCCCGGTATCCCCGTTGACAAAGTAGGCAATCGGGAGCATGTCAAGCACCGGCATCTTATACGTCTTGCTGGACATGTTCGGCAGTTTCCTTCCTCTCTGCAGGACTGCGGACTGTGTCACCACGCCCTGGATAATCTCCCGCGCATTCTCCTCAGGTATGAGTGATGCCGCGCCAGTCCTGTCAATAATCTGCGCGTCGCCTTCAAAAAGCTGTATATCAAATTTTCTATGTCTCATAATTCCTCCTTATCTTCTTGCTGCCATACGGATGGCGTTGTTGATAGAATCGTTCGTGTTCTGGGCGCTCCCCGCTCCACCCGCCTGTGCGGAAGTCGTTACGCGGTAACTGCCCTGACCTGTGAATCGTGGGTTATCTTTCAGAAATTTCTCAGCCGCCTTTGTGAAATCTGTTTTATCATCCACCAGCTTACCAACCTTGAACAGCACATAGTCCAGGTCATCCGGCTTTACTCCCTTATCCCGCAGCAGGTTGGAATTCTTCACCTGTTCCAGTTCCTTTAATGCATTGTCCCTTTCCTGCTCAATAGCGGACAGATTTGGTTTCTGCTTCTCCTTGTTTGTCTTATAATCAGCAAGGGCCGCCTTGACCTCATCCTCGGTCATACCCTGCTGCTGGAAATAAGATTTAAGGGCTGCCTGCTCCGCACGATGCGCCCTTGCATTGGCTATCTCCTCCGCCTGCTCAAAACTATAGGTTCCCTTGTTTCCCTCATCACCGGCATTATTCCCCTGGTTTCCCTCAGAGCCGCTTCCGCCGCCGTCCTCGAAAAGCTGTAAATTAAATAATCTCTTTCTCATGTTTAACCTCCGTTTTTAGTGCGTGAACTGTTCCGATGCTTTTTTGTCATCACGTGTTGGACATAATAAAAGCACCCCTTATGAGATGCTATATAAATCGTATACAATTATATTGCGCATTGATATGGCACAATCCCAAGAACCATGTATCAATCAATGCCTTGCCTGTATCATTCAGCTTTTGCCATTTAACTGATACATTGCCGCTTTCCACGGTCTCAGTCAGCCGGATACCCGCTATCTCCCGCAGGCCCTCAATCATAGTCAACGTGATGGCCGATACGGCGGCACACACGATTGACTGGCCTCTCCGGCCATATCCGGCATGTCCTGATAATGACAGGCCATCTCGCCTTACCTTTACTTCAATCACCCGGCAGTCCTCCTTCCTGGCGCAACCCTTCCTTGCAAATCATAATAGATTCTTTCCCGTTGTTCCTGTAATCCCATCCGTTCACAAAACGCCTTGTATTCATCCAGTTGGGCCTGGTACTTGCAACGCGCCAGCATGATATCATCCTGAGATGCGCCGGCCTGCTGTAATAGCTTTACTTTCTGGCGCTGTGCCCTCATGTTGGTTTCCAGATACCGCTGACGCTGCGTGGCTTCATAAAGAGTATATTCTTTCCCTTTGAACACTTTTTGTCTATCCTCCTTGCGGTTCTGTTCTGCAAGCCACTTATCGCTAAACTGACGTTCAGATATACCTGGAATGAACGGATAATACTCATGGTAACAGTTCGCACCCTGCAGGCCAGTTACAGTCCCAAGACCACACACTGTCACCAATTCCCGATAGCTCCAGACCTTTCCCTGCCATATCCGATGGGACGGCCTTGCACCAGCGTGCCAGTCAATCTCAAAATACTCCGTGTGAAGCTTCTGCGCATTCGCTTGGGATATATGGCCGGTCAGCTGTGATAACCCTGTCATGACGGCCCTGCGTGCTGCCACGTCACACCGGCTGGAATATCCGCTGGCATAATCCACAGTGCGCAGTCCTGAGTTAGTCATCTGGCCTACCACGCGGCGGATAACCGTATTGTAATCAAAGGCGCCGGAAGTAATTTCCACAATGGCATTATCCAGATACTGATTATAGTAATCCGATAATGGAGAAAATACCTTCCTGCCTCCGCCCATATCCACCATGAATCCCATGGACCGGGTGATGTTATACAGTTCATCATTGGACTGCTGTATGAGGCCATTCACAAGCTGCTGTAGCTGCTCATTCTGTTCATATGGGATAAATTCCTCATTGACCTGCTCATAAAGCTCTCTTGACCGGGTGTATTGCTTCTCAACCACTTCGTCGTAGAGTTTAAATGTCTCTGGGTAGTCATCACCCACAGCGCTCTTAACAATGTCCTCTATGTCTTTGGTGCTGTTTCCAAGGATATAATACCGGTTCAACTGGTAATCCGCGGAAGAGGTTATCTGTCCTGTTTTCTTAATCCGCCGCACCACGTCCTCCATGATACGGTTCTCCAGGTTACGGAACTTCCGTTCCACGCCTACCGTCATGTGGCTCTCATAAGACCGGTTCATTTTATGGTATCACCCCTGTCTGCTCCGGTATCCTGGCGGCAGCCTTCTCCTCCGTCTCTCCGTACCACTTGGCACGGTATTCTGGAAGGGACATTGCCCCCATGGAAACGTCTTTCCTGTCCTCATTGCGCTCTGTCTGTTTATCCTCAATGATGGAATCATCAAAGTCAATCGTGATATCCGTATCCTCATTAAGCCCTGTCACCCTTGATGCAATCCCCAGGCGGATAATAATGCGGATAAGCTCTTTTAATACCTCATCCAGTATAAGCTCATGCTTCTGGACGGACCGGTACATGTCACTGTTCTCAGATATGACCTGCGTCGCGGTCTGCACATTCCCATTTACAAAGCGGTATCGTTGAGTACCGAAACCGCATTTAACGGACAGGTAATTAAGGTCGTCGTCTATGGCCTTGCTATGGGCATCCACACGCAGTTCCATGTTGACTTCTTTAATAGCCTCGTTGGTGTCCTTAAGGTAATCCTCCGGCAGCCGGTAAAATACCGTATCGCTGGTATCAAACGTAGGATTCCCATACTTATCGTCCAATAATTCCGGAGCTACAAATATACGTTTCCGTCCCAGGTCAAACTCGTTTGCATAGGAATCATAGGTCAGGTCAATCTTTCGCAGGGTGTCAACCGCATTGGCAAACAACGCAACCCCCATAGGGTTACTGTCATCATCGTCTGCATTATTGACGATGTTCAGACGGTCAACCACGAACTGTGGTTTATCAGAACCCGTCTCTATCCGTTCAGCGAGGCCAGAAAACACCGGGAGCTGTGACCATTCATCTTTTGTAAGCTCCTTTCCTGCTCCGGTCGTGCACTCCACCACAGTATTTTCAATCACATAAAAGCCATCTTCCAAACGATGGAATTGAATCTGTGCGTATTTCTTTCTCCGGCAGGTCTTTGTGAATACAAAAGCACACTCTGTCACTTTCCCATTCTCCCAGGATAGCGGAAAGATGTTCGGTGCCTCCAGATAGTTAATTTTCACTATACCATTCAGGATGTTCCCCTGGTCATCCACCTCCGCATCAGCCAGATAGGGCACATACGCAACCGTCCCTTTGGCCGCCTTGCGTTCCTGGTATTCATTCCCCTTGGTCATGAAATTATTCTGTCTCAGGACATCCTGCACAAAATCCTCTGTCGTAGCATCCCCTATGGTAATCTTGACACGCTCATTCAGCAGCAGGTCAGCCATGTCCTCACATACCTTCTTTGCCATCCCCAGGCTATGCCGCCGGCACCTCGTCCAGGTCCCCTGCCCGCCATATACGCGGTAGAAATGAAACTTTCTAACATTACTCCGGTACCAGCTGTCCCATTCCGCAATCTTGCGATAGAATGAGGCGTCAACCGTATCAATATCTTTTTTCTTGAAATACTCAAATATATTCATCCTCATCCTCCTCGTCCAATGGGTTCCTGACTGTTTCCTCGTACTCTTTTGCTGGTAAATAGGGTTTTAATTTACTCCACATTCCCATGACCAGATAACGTATAGCGTCCATACAATGGTCGTCCACTTTAACAGGTTCTTCCTTCCCGCGTTCGATTGACTTCTTGTCATACTCATAGGTCCCGAATTCATCAATTGCATTCTGCTGCCGTGGCGATACGGTCAGCATGTCAAACGCCAGGAGCAGCTGTACGCGGGAAATACCAGGTTTTACATCGTTTTCCGCCTTCCGCGTCAATATAGTGTAATCGCAGTCACGGGCCTCCCTTTTGATTTCCTCGGCCAGTCCCGTTGCTGATGGGTCCAGGTATAAATAAAAATAACTGCAGGCATACGTCTCATGCAGTTGGTCCGTGAACGTAATGAAATCCTTTGCGTATACGGAAGGGCTTTTTTGTTTTCCCGATTCCCGGCCGGAATGGAAATACTCATCCAGACCTGTAAGCCTGTGCTCATATTCATCCAGGCCAAATGCCTGGAAGGTGGTGGCATTCTGCTGCCCGTAGTCGCCACCAATACCAATAACCCTGTAATGACCTTTTTCTGGTTTGACCTTATGTCGGTCGGAGAACATGTAATAGATAACCTCATCCACACCTATGCTCTGTCCCAGCCAGACCCAGCGATACTGTTTTTCGTCGGCCTGGCGCATGACCTCAGCGGAATCAATCAGGTCCTGTCCCAGCCAATCCGGCGGTACATCCCTGTAATCTGTGTGTATATGAATGCAGTCATCACGCTGCTCCATCTTGCGGCACCACTTATTGATGGGTGCATTCGGATTCTTCGGAGGGTTATACAAGTATATCATCTGGAAACCACCTTGATTCCCGCGGATAAAGGTCGCCTCAATGTTTGCCAACTCGTCCTCACCTTCTCCGTCATCAAAAAACTCGGTCAACTCGTCCAAGATGACCAGCTTGATGGGCTTATCCTCGTCTATGATACCCTTTGTATCGTCAATGCCATCGGAGCCGGCGAAGTACATCGTGGTACCATACTTTTTATAGGTTATCTCCATAGGGGACTTCCCAATCTTGAATGCGCTCTTTTTGACACCCAGGCGATTGATACCCCTCAGCATCTCTTTATACACCGTCTTACGCAGTTTGTTGTGATGCTTACGCAGGACAACCACGGAGCCGTTCTTATCACTGATTAGCTGATAGTCAGCCCGGACAGCTGCATAGCTGGACTTCGTGCCGGCGCGCCCGGATGTGAGTATGATGTGCTTATGCCTTGTATCGTTAAAAATCGGTAGGTATTTCGGTATCACTATCTCCGATATCCTGACCTGCTTCTTTTGGCGCATCGTTCACTACCTCCACACCGTCATCTTCATCCGGGGATGTCTCCCTGCGCATCCGCTCTGTGTCAGCCTTTAGCTGCTCCATCCGTATCTTCTGTTCCTCCAGGTCTGTCTCAGATTTGGAAGTCTGTCCCAACACGTCCTTGATGGCCATGAAAGCCTTCACATCCCCGCGCATGGCCTTTTCTATCATAGCCATAGTAATTATCTCCTCGTAGGTGCTTTCGCCCCCATCAGCACGTAATATATCAGACAGGCCTTCAACCTCAACTTTCATAGTCAAAAGCCGATTCATTGTATCTCTCATGGCGGCCTTTCGCCTCCGGGCCTCACCGGATGCCTTACCGCCTTTTCTGCCATTCTCTCGGGCTTCGCTCGGGCTTAAACGTATTAGGTTTTCATTGTTTGCCATCACCTCACCTTCCTATCTGGCTGTTTTAAGTATAGAAAAAGAGACAGCCTGAGCTATCCCTTCCGTTCGTTTTCAATCTTGTGCTTTTCAGCTTCTATCATTACTGCATATGCAAAATCTTTAATAAATGATACAGCCGTTGCTATATGCATTCTTTCATACACATAGCGCCAGTATTCAAACACCTCACGAATATCATTCAATGACTTCTCAAATTCAATATCGGACTTGTCGATATCTTTTAATCTGTAGCAAGCACTTTTTATGTTATCTTTTATCTCATCATCATTAATCAACGAATACAATTTATATAAATCATGTGTGGGCTTAAACTGTACCCTTGTGGATACCAACAGACTTTTTAAAAACAATTCGGCCGCAAAAGAAAGATTTACTATATACGGTGCTATGAGGTTCCCCATCTCCCCTTGGTATTCAAACTGCATATGGCGTATTTTTTCTGCCGTTTTTAGAAAACAATATCCCTCATAAAAAATATTCTCTGAATCGTTTGAATACAATTTTTTATGTTCATTTTTATTACATGTGAATACCGTCCCCTCTTCCATGGTTATCACCATCCTCACTTTTCTTTCTATCTTACCATAAAATCAAACAGGGGGAAAGTCTCTTCATGTTTACCAGAACCTTTTTAGGAGGCCCCGGACGCCCTAAGTTTCAGGCGCCGGGAATTGGGTATATAAAAGGCACCCATTGCTGGATGCCTAAATGCTTACACTTTTCTCATTTTAAATTATATCACATATCAGCGTGACAAACGTGACAATTTTACTTGACGCGCATAAATCTGGAAAATTTTTGTTTACAAGCCTCAGCAGTATACCCCTCTCCCATTGCTTCGGCTACTTCATCCCAGTTTTTTCTGTCAATACAGTAAAATTCTGTAATACGTCTTAATTCGCTATCATCAATGCTGTAAATATATTCTTCCGCATCGGCAACCATCATTTCAATCCTGGATACATGAAGCTCCTTTTTTGCTTTCCTCTCCCTAAGCCTGGCACGTTTCCGATTGATGGCAGAATGGTCGTTCTCTCCACGAATCACACAGGTTCCGAGTGGTTTCTTTCCTCGTTTTCCTTTTGTCACAACATCTGTAACTTCTCTATCAAGCGGCCGCATAGACCTAATTTCTGCTTCTAAATTCCGTATTCTACGCTCTTCATCTTCTGCCTCTTTTATCATACTTGCATATTGTTTTAATATGCTCTTATCTGCCATTCTTAAAACCTCCTTACCCCGCGCACTTGCCATGTACAGCCTGTGTCTCCTCTGGGTCCTCAATGATATAACACTCCATGGTTGTATTGACATTGCTGTGTCCCAGGACCGCCGCTATGTCCTTAAGTGATGCCCCGTGCCGGGCCATGTATGTAGCCAGATACGCCCGGAACCTATGCGGGTGCAGGTTTAACCCTTCAAGCCGCGGGTCACTGGCCACTATCTCTTTGAGCATCTTGCGTATGGTGCAGGTGCACACCCTGCCATACACACCTCCAGTTTTCCTAAAATTTATGAAAAGCGCCGCGCTGGTGTCTGGTAGTGCCCGGCGCCACTCCAGGTATGCTTCCAAGTGTACAATCGCCCTGGGAGTAAAGAAGGCCGGCCGTTCCTTGCGTCCCTTACCGTAGATAATGCAGCGTTTCCGGCTGATGTCTATGTCGCCAACATCTAATCCGACCAGCTCTGATATACGCATCCCTGTAGCCACCAATATCTCCACAATGGCTCTATCCCTGACATGCCGACAGCCACACCGGATGATTTCCACCTGCTCGTCCGACAGCACCCGCTTCACGCGCTGCTCCTCTTTAATCTTATAGACTTTACCCATGGGATTCTTCTTGGGTTTCCGCATGAGGCAACCACCATCTTCCAGCAAATCCTCATTCATGAGCCATTTGTAAAATGACTGAAAGACGTGAATCTTATTGTTAAGGGTGTTATCCTTGTTGTGGTGCTCCGTCTGCTTCCAGGCCAGATAGGCCCTGATGTCATTGCTTGTCACGTCCGCGTAGTTCTTCCGCAGGAATTGGAAAAGACATTTAAGTTCGCCACGGTAGTTCACGATAGTGGCATCTGTTCTCTTCTCCAATTTCAGGCACTGCAGGAACATCTCCACCACCCGAGGGGTATCATCCACATACTCTGCCGGCAACTGCCTCTCCTCCGACTCTGACAGGATGGTCTTGTTCATCAAATTCATGTACAGGGCCGCCTCGACCTCTTTCTGCCGTCTGAGCTCGTCCCACATCTCCATCTGAGTTACCAATGTGTTTAATACCTGCCGTATAAAAACATCTGTATTAATCGCTGTCTGCATATTATATCCTCCCTCATTTATGGTATTATTTTCCACTTGTTCACCATGCTTGAGTAAGCTATAATATACTCAAGCAATATCAGAGCGGTGGTAGCATCTTGGCGGGTGTCCACCGCTTATTTTCTTTCACGCACATATGTTCTTTTCTTTCGTTTTTATTTGCCGGGGTAATCCCCCGGCTTGTTTTATCTATACTCGTTTTACCACAATCGGTATCCTGCCCAAATCGTGCCCGCATCCCTTCAATACTTGCGTCACCCGGTTCCACTCATCGGCCAGTTCTGACTCCTTCCCATCCTCCACCCTCACAAAGGTATATCGCTTTTGGTACAGGATACCCACATCACTGTAATGCTCTATCTG
>OLRM01000412.1_pt1 | contig 36537 bp, 29 predicted proteins | sample 1643211 | NCBI WGS metagenome assembly OLRM01 (sample SAMEA3136690, study PRJEB25190) | human gut metagenome | biome: human gut; feature: human-associated habitat; material: faeces | place: Austria | collected 2013
TCATGAAAAAGGGAAATAAAACATGCGTTTTGTGCAATTTTTATTTTTCAGACACGCTCTAGTGTATTTGCTCAAGTACGAAAAGATTCCGAGTATAAACAAACAGAGGAGGATAATGCAATGAGTAACTTATCTCATCTTGATGCGCTTGAGGCAGAGGCGATTTATATTATGCGAGAAGTAGCAGCCGAGTGTGAAAAGCCGGTTATGCTCTATTCTATAGGAAAGGACAGCTCCGTTATGCTCCATCTGGCGATGAAGGCATTTTACCCGGAGAAACCTCCATTCCCGTTCCTTCACATTGATACTACATGGAAATTCCATGAGATGATCGAATTCCGCGACAGAATCGCAAAGAAAAACGGAATTGATATGCTGGTTTACACCAATGAAGAGGGTGTAAAGGCAGGAATCAATCCATTTGACAATGGTTCTGCATATACAGATATCATGAAAACACAGGCGTTAAAACAGGCTCTGACCAAATATGGATTTACAGCGGCATTTGGAGGCGGCCGTCGTGATGAGGAGAAATCCAGAGCAAAAGAAAGAATCTTCTCTTTCCGTAATTCAGCTCAGGCATGGGATCCGAAAAACCAGAGACCGGAGATGTGGAAGCTTTATAACACTAAGATCCAGAAGGGAGAGAGTATGCGAGTATTCCCAATTTCCAACTGGACAGAAAAGGATATCTGGCAGTACATTCAGCGTGAAAATATCGAAATTGTACCGTTATATTTTGCGAAAGAAAGACCGGTCATCTACAGAGACGGAAATATCATTATGGTGGATGATGACAGATTAAAACTCCGTCCGGGTGAAAAGATTGAAAACAAAAAAGTCAGATTCCGTACTCTTGGATGCTATCCGCTTACTGGAGGTATTGAATCTGAAGCAGATACTTTGGATGAGATTATTGATGAGACGTTAAGTGCTGTTTCTTCTGAACGTACCAGCAGGGTGATCGACCACGAGGCAGCAGGCAGCATGGAGAGAAGAAAGAGAGAGGGGTATTTCTAGAATGAAAGGATTATTGAAATTTATTACATGCGGAAGTGTGGATGATGGAAAATCCACTCTGATCGGACATATTCTTTATGATGCAAAGCTTCTCTATGCAGATCAGGAGAAAGCTCTGGAGCTGGATTCCAAAGTAGGAAGCAGAGGCGGTGCCATTGATTATTCTCTTCTTCTGGACGGTCTGATGGCAGAGCGTGAACAGGGAATCACCATTGATGTTGCATACCGTTATTTTACAACAGATAACAGAAGCTTCATTGTTGCAGATACACCCGGACATGAAGAATATACAAGAAACATGGCAGTGGGTGCGTCCTTTGCAGATCTGGCAGTTATCCTGGTGGATGCTTCACAGGGAGTACTGGTACAGACAAGACGTCATGCAAGAATCTGCGCATTGATGGGAATCCGTTACTTTGTATTTGCAGTAAACAAAATGGATCTTATTGAATATGATGAAAAACGTTTCCGCGACATTGAGAATCAGATCGCAGCACTGATAGAAGAACTGAAACTTGCCAATGTAACTATTATTCCGGTATCTGCCACAGAAGGTGATAACGTTACAACCAAATCTGACAATATGCCATGGTATAAAGGGGAGGCGCTTCTTTCCCATCTGGAAACCGTAGACATTAAGGAAGATACAGAGAAGGGCTTCTATATGCCTGTACAGAGAGTCTGCAGACCAAATCATGAGTTTCGCGGATTCCAGGGACAGATTGAAAATGGTGCCATCAGGGCAGGCGACCTTGTGACTACTCTTCCCAGTAAAGAAGAAGCTCATGTAAAGAGTATTCTTGTTGGCGATAAAGAAGTTCAGGAAGCTGTACAGGGACAGCCTGTTACCATCCAGCTTGACAGAGAAGTAGATGTTTCCCGCGGATGTGTACTTACCATTGATTCCGGCGCAGTTCTTACAGACTCTGTGGAAGCAGATATCCTCTGGATGGATGACAATGCTCTTACGGATGGCAAGAACTTCTTTGTAAAAATCGGTACAAAGATGATCCCCGGCCTGGTTACAAAGATCAATTATTCTGTGGATGTTAACACAGGTGAAAAGAAAAGCGCATATACCTTAAAGAAAAATGAGATTGCTTCCTGTACTCTGGAATTCTCAGAGAAGATCGTTGTAGACGAATTTGACAAGCACAGAACACTGGGTGAGCTGATCCTGATAGATCGTGTCACAAATATGACTTCTGCCTGCGGTGTTGTGAGAAAAACCTTTGTTTCTCAGGATAGATCTCAGATCGGAAAAGTGGACGAGCAGGTTCGTGCAGGACTGAAAGGTCAGACACCGGTAGTAGTGGAATTCCCGATCGGTAAAGAAGGAATCACTCTTGATTTTGCAGAGCAGGTAGAAAAGGGATTGACTGTACTTGGAAAACATACCTATCTGTATCATCCGGCAGCGAGTGAAAACTATGCAGAAACTGTCCGCCATCTTAAGGCAGCAGGTCTGATCGTACTTCTTGTTCTTGATGAAAATACAGCAAAAGACGAGACATTAAAGACTCTGGATGGTTTCTATGCGAACTGGCAGATTGACGGAATCACTGTGAAAGATGCGATTGATTTCGTGAAAAAGAAATCTGCATTTACAGTGCAGAGTGTACATGATGGAAATTATATCTGATTATAACAGGGCTATAAATCGCCGCAGAGACAAAGAAAGTCTCTGCGGTATTTTGTTTTCTTGACAAGTGTCGTTACAGCGGATTATACTTATTTTCAAATATTCAGAATCCATAATAATACAGACAGGAAAGATAACAGAAATATGCAAACGAACAATGAGAGTAAACGAAACCCCAAAAAAGAGATGATGCTTGGAACTTTGTTTGTAATTGCTACGATCATCATCCTGGCGATACCAACGAAGAAAAGACAGAAATAAAGATGAGTGAATATCGATCAGAATATAGAATGGGCAATTGGTTACTGTTCACACACCACTATCCCGCGAGGTGTTTTGTCATGAATATGCCAAAATCCCGAGACATACAAGCTAAAATTCCATTGCCACAGGCAATCTGGAATGAATTTTGGCTAAGTTACTGTGAACGGAGTGAACAGTAACGGCAATTGTGAAGTGGCATTCAGATTACATATTATGCAGCAGAGTATGATATAATTCGTTTTGTATAATGACGTCAGGATTAAGAGCATATGTAGAGCTGTGTAGCGAAGCGGATTGCGAATATCTGTTTGACTTTTGATGGGTGTACACGAGAACATTTTTTACAGTGAAAGTTATCTGTATTATATTACAGAGGGTACTGTACAGATAATCAGGAGGTATTTTATGCGTTTGGAAAAAGTACAGGAAGCGTTAAAAACAAAGAAAATTCATTATGAATATACAGAGGAAAACGGATGCGGAAGCATCGACTTTATGTTTCGCGGTCTGAGATTCCATATATGGGAATATGAAGATCGTGTCTGGGGAGCGGAGACAAACGTGTTCGAAGCAGGCAGAAGCCAGGATATTGAGGGAGATTACGAGGAAATTATTTCCGGAGAAATCCTCTCATGGCCGGATATGCTGCCTGGGATGTAAGTATTACTGCAGAAGGGAATGATATTTACGAAAAAATATAGAACCGGACAAATTGTATTAACTGCATGTATTGTAGCTGTCTGTATGTTTTCAAATGTCCATGGGACAGAAGCGGCAGGTCCGCCTGCACCGAAAACTCTGACAGTTACACCGACAGAAAAATCGAAATCAACAGAAAAGTTAAAGTCCACGTCAACATCAAAGTCCAAATCAACACCGAAATCCAAATCGGCACTAACACAAAAACCTGAAGCAACACCAATACCTGCATCTACTCCAACACCAGAGCAGGAAGCTGAGACAGATAAACAGAATCCGGCAGATCAGGGAACTTTAAGCAAGCCAGATCATCCGGATACTATCTCCGCAGATAAACTGGTATTTATCGGAGATTCCAGAACAGAGGGATTGAGGGATGCGGTAAATGATGACAGCATTTGGTCCTGTCTTTCTTCTATGGGATATGACTGGATGGTATCTACAGGAGTGCCTCAGGTAGAAGATCAGATTGAGGACAATACAGCGGTTATTATTCTGATGGGTGTTAATGACCTGTATCATGTTAATGACTACATCAGCTATATTAATTCCAAAGCTGCCGAATGGGGAAACAGGGGAGCGCAGACTTATTTTGTGTCTGTAGGTCCGGTGCAGAATGATCCCTATTGCAGTAATGCGGAGATTGAAAGCTTCAATGCGGCAATGCAGGCAAATCTGAGCGGGGTTACCTACATAGATGTATATTCCCATCTGGTATCTGAGGGATTTTCCACCGTAGACGGAACCCACTATCCGGACAGTGTGTCTGTAGATATTTATAATTATATTCTGGATCATCTGGAGGAACAGAGGAGTGGAATCTGGGGATGATTTTTCAGTTTATGAAATTGTGATGCTGTATTGAGTTCGATGGAGTTTGGTGATATGATTGCAGAGGAAAAAACGAAATAGAGCGGAAATTCGTTTTTTTATATAAAAGCTGAAAACCTGGTAGGAGGAAATAATGGGTGGCTGTTTTGCAGCAGAGCCAAAAATGTAAATGATAATTGCCCGATGACTGGACAGTTATCAAAATCCAAAATCAGGAGGAAAGAATGAGAGGACTGTATTCATCCAAAACAGAAATCAGACACAAAATTTTTACGGAAATTGCGAGGATGGCATATGAAGGCCAGTCTCCGGAGATGCTGGAAGAGCTTCCCTACAAGATCGTACCCGGTGAAATTGCGACTTATCGTGACAGTATTTTTCTGGAAAGAGCGGTAGTTGGTGAGAGACTTCGTGTTGCAATGGGGATGTCACTGAGAAAGGTTACAGAGCATGCGCCAATCTCCAAAGGTGTGGAAGCCAGCGTTATTGAGGAAAAGTATTATGAACCGCCGCTTATCAATGTAATCAAGTTTGCCTGTAATTCCTGCCCTGAGAAAAGGGTAATGATCACAGAGGGCTGTCAGGGCTGTCTGGAGCATCCCTGTGTGGAGGTCTGTCCAAAGAAAGCAGTACATATGGAAGGCGGCAGATCACATATTGATGAAGATGCCTGTATCAAATGCGGAAAGTGTCTGGAAGCCTGTCCGTATAATGCAATCATCAAACAGGAACGTCCCTGTTCAAAGGCCTGCGGCATGAATGCCATTGGATCTGACGAATATGGAAGAGCGGAGATTGACCAGGACAAATGTGTATCCTGCGGACAGTGTCTGGTGAGCTGTCCGTTCAGCGCTATTGTAGACAAAGGACAGATTTTCCAGACTGTTATGGCATTAAAAAGTGAAACACCGGTGTATGCAATCGTGGCGCCTGCCATTGCAGGTCAGTTCCCGGGTATGGAGAATAATAAGATACGGGGTGCATTTCAGGCACTTGGCTTTACAGATGTAAGAGAGGTTGCAGTCGGTGCAGATCTGTGCACAGTGGAGGAGGCAAAGGACTTTTTGGAGGAAGTTCCTGAGAAACTTCCGTTTATGGCTACATCCTGTTGTCCGTCCTGGTCTATGATGGCTAAGAAGTTATTCCCGGAACAGGCGAAATGTATCTCCATGGCACTGACACCTATGGTTCTTACTGCCAGACTGATCAAGCAGAAGGAACCGGATTGTAAGATCGTTTTCGTAGGTCCCTGCGCAGCCAAGAAGCTGGAAGCCAGCCGTAAGAGTATCCGCAGCTATGTGGATTTTGTGCTGACCTTCGAGGAAGTAGCAGGAATGTTTGATGCCAAAGGCGTGGACTGGAAAGATATTCCGGAAGGAGAACCACTGTTTCATGCCAGTGCTGACGGAAGAGGTTTCGCAGTCAGCGGTGGTGTGGCAGAAGCGGTTGTCCATGCGGTGAAGCGTATTGATCCTGATCGGGAAGTAAAGGTAATGAATGCAGAAGGTCTGCAGAACTGTAAGAAGATGCTCCAGATGGCCAAGATTGGTAAATATAATGGATATCTTTTGGAAGGAATGGCATGTCCGGGCGGCTGTGTAGCAGGTGCCGGTACTATCCAGACAGTTAAAAAAGCAGCAGCAGCTCTCGAAAAAATGAAGAAAGAGGCTTCGTTTACAGATGCCTATGACTCCAAATACAGAGCAAGACTGGAAAGTCTGGAGAAATTTGATGTGGAGTGAGATCCTGACTGAATCAGTGAAATCCTATATGGATTGCAAGTGTTTGAATGCAATCAGTATATAGCAGAGTGAAAATGAATAATCGTCAGAAGAACTGTCAGGCTGAGTGATAAGTTTAACTGAATAGGGTAAGTCCCCTGCGGAGGTTGCGAAAAGCAATAAGCAGGGGACTTTTGTCATCTGTACAAGGTTGACTTAAGTCAAAAAAAGTTTCATATAGGTCATGAAATAATTAACAGTATGTTGACTGAGATTTTATAGAATAACAAATTAAGTCAAGCGAACAGGCAAAAATATTTGACTGGAAATTTATAAATAGCAAATTAGGTCAAGAAATTAGTGCGGAATGTATGACTTGAAAATTAAAATCTATTGATTAAGTCAAAACACCAGTTAATAATTGTTGATTTATATTTCTGTTTTTTCAATTTAAGTCATCAGAGACAGATTTATTCTGTTTCCGTAACTTTGATTTTTTTCTGGAAATCTTTGGTATAGTGAATCTCATAATCAGAAGTTACGAAAAATGCCTGTACATCGTCCAGAGACTCGGCCAGTTTCATGCCATCCTCCAGACCAAGAGCAAAGCAGGTCGTGCTCAGCGCATCTCCATCCACAGACTGATCGGAAATAATGGTAACTGCAATCAGGCCGTTATCATAAGGATAGCCGGTTTTAGGATTGAGCAGGTGATGATACAAAGTGCCATCCTGTTCAAAGCATCTCTCATAAATTCCTGAGGAAACCACTGACTTATCCCTGATGTCCATAACAGCAATAGTTTCGCTTCGATCTGCAAATGGTTTCTGGATCCCGATCTTAAAAGCAGAATTGTCTGTTTTTTCGCCAATACAGAGAACATTTCCGCCAAGATTGATGATCGCACTTTTTACATCCTGAGAAACCAGATAATCCTTCAGGCGGTCTGCGATATAACCCTTGGCAATGGCACCGAGTTCGATTGCAGTATCGTCTGTCTTTAATGTAATCTCATTTTTATCTGTATCAACAGAGATATTGTGATAATTACATTTGGGCAGTGCTGCCTGGATCAGACTGTCCTTGGGCACTTTTGGATTTTCAGCAGTAAAATCCCACAGAGAAGTCAGCGGTTCAATAGCAATATCAAATGCACCCTCAGATAATACAGAATAATCAAGTCCCTTAGAAACCAGCTCCGCCAGAGAAGCCGACACCTGATAAGTATCCTCTGTCCCCTTCACAGGTGTAAGTTCCCGATGGTTTAACTGATATAATTCACTGTCATCTGCGGTGCGGCTGAATATTTTCTCATACTTGTCACAAAGATTCATGCATTCTGTAAGCAGCTCTCTGTCCTGAGAATCATAGATAGTGACCGTAACTGCAGTATTCAGTTTGATCGCAGTGGCAGAGATGGGATCCTGAGAACCGGCATCCGTATTTTTGACATTTTCCGTTTTTGCCGAACATCCGGAAAAAACAGCCGGACATAATATAAGAGATGCTGCGAGCATTGAAAAAGTACAGCGTGTTATTAATTTTTTTGCAGATATATGATATAATATCATAAATGTAACCTCATAGTTATTTTATGGAATTGCTATAAGCAATAGTTCAGGGAAGAAATATCTTTTGATCCTAACACCATAGTATATCAGAAACAGCAAACTTTGCACAGGTACAAAGGCAACATAAAAAATCTAAAAGGAGATACCGGATAGAAATGAAATATGCCGGAAACAAAGAGAGGAGTAAATAATGTCCGATGCAGTAAACTGCGAATATTGTGTAAACTACAGTTATGATGACGACTATGAATGCTACACCTGTGAAATAAATCTTGACGAAGATGAAATGGTGAAGTTCATCACCGGAAACTTCAATCAGTGTCCATACTTCAAGATGGGTGACGAATACCGCATTGTACGTAAGCAGATGTAGAATTTATAAAAAGTAACAAATATTCAACTAAGCGAGGAATTAAGATAATGGAAAACGTTTATATTATGAACCATCCGCTGATCCAGCATAAAATATCCATGCTGAGAAACAAAAACACAGGAACAAATGAATTCCGTAAATTAGTAGAAGAGATTGGAATCCTCATGGGATACGAAGCTCTCCGGGATCTTCCTGTAGAAAATGTAGAAGTAGAAACCCCTATTGAAACCTGCATGACACCAATGATTTCAGGAAAAAAACTGGCGGTTATCCCTGTGCTCCGAGCAGGCCTTGGAATGGTAAACAGTATTCTCACACTTGTGCCATCTGCAAAAGTAGGCCATGTAGGACTCTATCGTGATCCTGTAACCCATGAACCACACGAATACTACTGTAAACTCCCGGAAGCAATTGATGAACGAATTTCAGTGATCGTAGATCCAATGCTCGCAACCGGTGGCTCCGCAGAAGCAGCCGTTGACTTTGTCAAAAAACAGGGCGGAAAAAACATTAAATTCATGTGCATCATCGCAGCCCCTGAAGGGCTCAAACGTCTCCACGAAGCACATCCGGATGTTCAGATTTACTGTGGACACCTTGATCGTGAATTAAACGACCACGCCTACATCTGCCCAGGCCTTGGAGATGCCGGAGATCGTATCTTTGGCACAATATAAGAATAACGTGATTCGTTACATCTTATACCTATACTGTACTATACTGCGCATATGAAGAACTCACCCTGCATCAATATAGCAGAAAGTTGTTTTATGATATACTGACAATTTGTTACTGTTCACTCCGTTCACAGTAACGTAGCCCAAATTTATTCCAGATTGCCCACGGCAATGGAATTTTGGCTTGTATGTCTCGGGATTTTGGCATATTCATGCCAAAACACCTCGCGGGACAGTGGTGTATGAACAGTAACGACAATTTTCCAACTACCAGCGTAAGCAGGATTCTCTTTTGGGGTGAATCTTGCAGGGAGTGTAGCAACTCTTAGGCCTGCGGAATCTGCGTTATGAAAAAAGAAGGCAACTGTCTGAGCCGCAGGCGAGTTTTGCCTTCTTTTTTCATGCACTTAGCAGATTTTGCAGGCCTTAGAGTTCCTGCTCCCGAAACTGAACCCCAAAAGAGAATCCTGCTTACGCGTCCCTTAATGAAAAAATCAACAAAAAACCGAAAAAACCTCTTGACAACCCAAATCTCATATGCTATCTTATACCAGAACGCTGCCGAAGACAGTAGGTGCCGCAAGGCATAAGTTGTAAACGCCTACCGAGGACTAAGTATTCTTTATATTTTTATGTAAGATTACGCAAGCCCTACTGCCAGACAGTAAGGCTTTTTATTTACTCATTTGCAGCGGTATACAAAATCTATAAGGAGGTGTACCATTTCATGGCAAAAGTAGAACTTAAACAACCAATCGTAGACGAAATCATCAACAACGTGAAAGATGCAGAATCTGTAGTACTTGTTAACTACAGCGGTCTTACAGTTGAACAGGATACTGCTTTACGTAAGGAATTAAGAGAAGCTGGTGTTGTATACAAAGTATACAAAAACACAATGATGCATCGTGCATTCGAAGGTACTCAGTGCGAAGAACTTATCCAGCACTTACATGGAACAAACGCTATAGCAATCTCTGCTACAGACGCAACTGCTCCTGCAAGAATCCTTGATAAATTCGCAAAGAAAGCACCGGCTTTAGAATTAGTTGCAGGTATCGTTGAAGGAAACTACAACGATCAGGCAGGTATTCAGGCACTGGCTGGAATCCCGTCCAGAGAAGAACTTCTCGGCAAACTGCTTGGAAGCATCCAGTCTCCGATTACAAACTTCGCTCGTGTGCTTAATCAGATCGCTGAGAAAAACGGCTCTGAAGCAGCAGCTGAATAATTTTTAATGCCAGAGGCATAAAACGAATCTAGTAACTATTCGAAAATCACCATCCACGAGGATGCTGAAGAGTTACCGAATTAAATAATATTATATGGAGGGAATTTAAAATGGCAAAATTAACAACAGAAGAATTTATTGCAGCAATCAAAGAATTATCTGTATTAGAATTAAACGACTTAGTAAAAGCTTGTGAAGAAGAGTTTGGTGTATCCGCAGCAGCAGGTGTTGTAGTAGCAGCAGCTGGAGCAGCAGAAGCAGCAGAAGAGAAAGATGAGTTCGATGTAGAACTTGCAGAAGTTGGACCAAACAAAGTTAAAGTTATCAAAGTTGTTCGTGAAGTAACTGGCTTAGGTCTTAAAGAAGCTAAAGAAATGGTTGACGGAGCTCCTAAGGTTGTTAAAGAAGGCGCATCCAAAGCAGAAGCTGAAGATATCAAAACAAAACTTGAAGCTGAAGGTGCTAAGGTTAACCTTAAATAATTATCTTCCTATTATATATAGAAGATTTGCAAGCAGGAATGCCATTGGTATTCCTGCTTTTTTTACAGAGCCGGAGGATTACAGACTATGATGAAAAGAAATACGGCAGCCATATTTGGTATCATCATTGCAGCCCAGCTTTGCCTGACTCCATACGCAGGTGCAAAAGTACAGGCGGCTGAACTGGAAGAAGGACAGATGTTTGAAGATTCATCAGAAGATACAGAGACTTTTGAAGATGCGTCAATACCGGATACGCAGTCGGCAGAGAAACCTGAAGAGAATGAATTTGGGGATGACGACGGTTTCAGTGATGGAGACGTTGAAACTTTTTCGGCGGAGGATGCGGATCAGTCCTGCGAAAATATGCAGGAACTTGTGCTGAATGTGCAGGATGGAGAGGATATTACTGTAAAGTTAAATACACTGCTGGCACAGGCCAGGGACAGGGCAACGGATGAAAAGCAGTGTAAAGTTATCGTGCCGCCCGGAAATTACACACTTACGGGAACTTTGCATATGTACAGCAATATCTGTTTATATGCAGAGGGCGCCACAATAACAAAGACTTCACCGAGAAAAGAAATCCTGCTTCGTCTTGGCGATACACAGAAATCGGCAGGCGGATACGAGGGATACCGTAATATAACTATCGATGGCGGAACCTGGGATTCAAACTATGAATGTGTGGAAGACAAGGAAGGACCTGGAGGGTTTGTAGGTTTTAGAATCGGTCATGCTACGAATGTTGTAGTGAAGAATGTTACATTTCTTAATAACCTTAAATCGCATTTTCTGGAACTTGCAGGAGTGAAGAATGCGGAAGTTACCGGATGTACGTTCAGGGGCTACTGGAAAGAGTTTACAGGCGGCGGACAGGAATGTATCCAGCTGGATGCCTGTATGCCGAGAATTTTCCCAGGATATCTTCCATATGACGGAAGTGTCTGTGAGAACATTGTGATAAAGGATAATACCTTTGAAGATGTATTTGCCGGCATTGGAAGCCACAGCATGATGTTTGATAAACCGTATAAAAATATCACGATCAGTAACAACCGGTTTAATAATCTGAAAAAGAGAGCGATATGGTGCCTGAATTATCAGGATACGGTTGTGACGGGAAATACCATGACAAATGTGGGCGGTGGTGTTTATGTGCGTTCTGTTTATACCAGAAATGCACATACTGTCAGCGGTCAGGAAGTATCTCCGGAGGGAAATCAATATGCAGAGAACATTCTGATCGCTGATAATCAGATTACAGTCCTGGAGCCAACCGTAATAGATGGCAAACAGTGGAATGGATATGGAATCTGGATCACAGGCGAGGTATCACTGGGCTCTGCAGGAGAAACTATTCCTTCTGAAGATGATGATCCCGAGAATACAGCGAATCCGACGACCAATGGAATTCCGGTGGGAAGATATATTATTCGCGGAGTTACAGCCAGAAATAATACGATCAGCGGAAATTGCGACGGAATTAAATTTTCCCTTGCAGAAGACTGTTCATGCAGGGGGAACACAGTCAGACTTTCTGATAGTCATACCTACAACAATATGGGGATCAGTGTTGCCAAGGGAAGCAATATCAGAGTTTCCTATAACAATCTTTCCGGCGGAAACGGATATGGGATTTATGCAGTTGGAACAGAGGCTTCACAGAAAATCTGCCGGATTTACGGAAATACAGTCTCCGGATTTATGAAAGATGGGATTCTGGCTTCAGGGCTTGCAGCAGGAAGCCGTATTGAACACAACAGAGTCAGTACCAGTGCGGCAAATGGCATACTTGTAAAATGTATTGATAAGAGTGTGGTTGATGGCAATTACAGTTTTAAAAATAAGGCAAGAGGAATTCTTCTGCAGAGATGTGAGTCAGCAATGGTAGCGGATAATTTTGTTTCTGAAAATGCGATCAATGGAATTGAACTCAATATAAGAAGCAATCATTCTTCTGTGCAGGGAAATGTCTGTGGTTCCAATAAAAAATCAGGTCTGCGCATTGCCGGATCAAAGGGGATTTCGGCAGACGGAAATTCCTTCCGCAGCAACAGAGGATATGCGGCAGAATTTATCAGTTCCCATATCAGCAGTTATAAAGGCAATCGTTTTGAAAAAAATGGATATTCAAATCGTATCCATGTAAGAAATAGTAAAATCCCGAAGAAATAGCGACTGCTGTAATTATTTGAAAAAATTAAAAAAATATCAAAAAAGTGATTGACAGGCGCAACTTGCTGTGCTATAGTGAAGAATGCTATATTATGGCAAGATGTGCCTTTATGTCTTTTGACAAAAAGGGTCAAGTTATAATAAATTTAAAGAAAAAACAGGGGTGAAACGTCAATGGAAAAAAACAGAATTCGTTCTGTAAAAACTGGAAAAAGCATGCGTATGAGCTACCAGAGACAAGAAGAAGTCCTGGAAATGCCAAACCTGATCGAAGTCCAGAGAGATTCTTATAAATGGTTTCTTGATGAAGGACTTAGGGAAGTCTTTGATGATATTTCTCCGATCGCGGACTACAGCGGAAAGCTCAGCCTGGAATTCATCGACTTTACATTTGACGAGAAGGATGCGAAATATACTATCGAACAGTGTAAAGAACGTGACGCAACTTACGCCGCACCTTTGAAGGTTCGAGTGAGACTGATTAACAAAGAAACAGAGGAAATCAACGAACACGAGATTTTCATGGGAGATTTACCGATCATGACTGTTACAGGTACCTTTGTCATCAATGGTGCAGAGCGAGTAATTGTCAGCCAGTTAGTACGTTCCCCTGGAATCTATTACGCAATCGCGCATGATAAACTTGGTAAGAGACTGTTCTCCAGTACTGTAATCCCGAACAGAGGTGCATGGCTGGAATATGAGACAGACTCTAATGATGTTTTCTATGTACGTGTTGACAGAACAAGAAAGGTTCCGATCACTGTTCTGATCCGAGCACTTGGTGTAGGAAGCAATGCAGAGATTATTGATCTCTTCGGTGAAGAGCCAAAGATCCTTGCAAGTTTTACAAAGGATACATCCACCAACTATCAGGAAGGTCTTCTTGAATTATACAAGAAAATCCGTCCGGGTGAGCCGCTTGCAGTTGAGAGTGCGGAGAGCCTTATCAATGCAATGTTCTTTGATCCGAGAAGATATGACCTTGCGAAAGTTGGACGTTATAAATTTAACAAGAAGCTCCACCTCAACAGAAGAATCGTTGGTCACAGACTGGCTGAGGATGTTGTTGATGCTTCTACAGGCGAAATCCTGGCAGAAGAAGGAACTGTTGTGACAAAAGAAATGGCAAATACCATCCAGAACAGCGCTGTTCCATATGTATGGATCCTTGGCGAGGAAGACCGCAGAATTAAGGTTCTCTCTAACTTAATGGTTGATATCCGCCACTATCTTCCGGAAATTGAAGATCCTAAGAGCATAGGTATTACAGAATTAGTATACTACCCTGTTCTTGAAAACATTCTGGAAGAAAATGACACATTAGAAGACAGAATCGCAGCGATCCACAGAGATATCCATGATCTGATTCCGAAGCATATCACAAGAGAAGATATTTTTGCTTCTATTAACTACAATATGCATCTGGAATATGGCCTTGGTAATGCCGATGATATCGACCACTTGGGCAACCGTCGTATCCGTGCGGTAGGTGAGCTGCTTCAGAACCAGTACAGAATCGGTCTTTCCAGACTGGAACGTGTGGTTCGTGAGAGAATGACAACTCAGGATACAGAGAATATTTCTCCACAGTCCCTGATCAATATCAAACCTGTAACTGCAGCAGTGAAGGAGTTCTTCGGTTCTTCCCAGCTGTCACAGTTCATGGATCAGAACAACCCTCTTGGTGAGCTGACCCATAAGAGACGTCTTTTCGCCCTGGGACCTGGCGGTCTGTCACGAGACAGAGCCGGATTCGAGGTTCGAGATGTCCATTACTCCCATTACGGAAGAATGTGCCCTGTTGAGACCCCTGAAGGTCCTAACATCGGTCTGATCAACTCCCTTGCATCTTATGCAAGAATCAATCAGTACGGATTTATCGAGGCACCTTACCGTAAGATCGACAAAACAGATCCTAAGAATCCTCGTGTAACAGATGAGGTTGTATATATGACCGCTGATGAAGAGGATAATTACCATGTAGCACAGGCCAACGAGCCTCTGGACGAAGAAGGACATTTCGTTCATAAGAATGTATCCGGTCGTTTCCGCGAAGAGACTCAGGAGTATGAGCGTCATATGTTTGATTACATGGACGTATCTCCTCGTATGGTATTTTCCGTTGCTACTGCCCTGATTCCGTTCTTGCAGAACGATGATGCTAACCGTGCGCTGATGGGATCAAACATGCAGCGTCAGGCTGTGCCGCTTCTGACAACAGAGGCTCCGGTAGTTGGTACTGGTATGGAAGTGAAGACAGCAGTTGACTCCGGTGTCTGCGTAGTTGCAAAGAAATCTGGTACTGTACTTCGCTCCACATCTACAGATATCAGCATTAAGAATGATGATGGTACAAAAGATGATTACCATCTGACTAAATATCTGAGAAGTAACCAGAGTAACTGTTATAACCAGAAACCAATCGTATTCCAGGGTGAGCACGTAGAGGCAGGACAGGTTATCGCAGATGGTCCTTCCACAGCAAACGGAGAACTTGCTCTTGGTAAGAACCCGCTGATCGGATTCATGACATGGGAAGGTTATAACTACGAGGATGCGGTACTCCTCAGTGAAAGACTTGTTATGGACGATGTTTATACATCTGTTCATATTGAAGAATATGAATGCGAAGCCCGTGATACCAAACTGGGACCGGAAGAGATCACACGTGATGTTCCTGGCGTGGGCGACGATGCACTGAAAGATCTGGATGAGCGTGGTATTATCCGCATCGGTGCTGAAGTACGTGCCGGCGATATCCTTGTTGGTAAAGTTACTCCTAAGGGCGAGACAGAGCTTACTGCAGAAGAGAGACTTCTTCGTGCAATCTTTGGTGAGAAAGCACGTGAAGTACGTGATACTTCTCTGAAAGTACCTCACGGTGAATACGGTATTATCGTAGATGCCAAGGTATTTACAAGAGAGAACGGCGATGAGATGTCACCTGGTGTTAACCAGTCCGTACGTATCTATATCGCACAGAAGAGAAAGATTTCCGTTGGTGATAAGATGGCCGGACGTCATGGTAACAAGGGTGTTGTTTCCCGTGTACTTCCTGTTGAAGATATGCCATTCCTTCCGAACGGACGTCCTCTTGATATCGTGCTGAATCCTCTGGGTGTGCCTTCCCGAATGAATATCGGACAGGTCCTGGAGATTCACTTAAGCCTTGCTGCGAAAGCACTTGGATTCAACGTTGCAACTCCTATTTTCCAGGGTGCAAATGAGCATGATATCCAGGATACACTGGAACTTGCAAACGACTATGTAAACACAGAAGACTTTGAAGAGTTCCGCGAGAAATACAAAGACATTTTAGCACCGGATGTAATGCAGTATCTGGATGAGAACAAAGCCCACAGAGCACTGTGGAAGGGTGTTCCGATTTCCAGAGACGGTAAAGTGCGTCTGCGTGACGGCCGTACAGGAGAGTATTTCGACAGTCCTGTAACAATTGGTCACATGCACTATCTGAAATTGCACCATCTGGTTGATGATAAGATCCATGCACGTTCTACAGGTCCTTACTCTCTGGTAACACAGCAGCCACTGGGTGGTAAAGCACAGTTCGGTGGACAGCGTTTTGGTGAGATGGAGGTTTGGGCACTGGAAGCATACGGTGCATCCTACACACTGCAGGAAATCCTGACAGTAAAATCCGATGATGTTGTTGGACGTGTTAAGACATACGAAGCAATTATCAAGGGTGACAATATTCCTGAGCCGGGTATTCCGGAATCCTTCAAGGTTCTCTTAAAAGAACTTCAGTCTCTTGGTCTGGATGTGAAGGTACTCAAGGATGACAATACAGAAGTACATCTTCTTGAATCTGTAGATTACGGTGACACAGACCTTCGTTCTGTCATCGAGGGAGATTCCAGAAGACATCATGACAGAGAAGAAGACTACGGCAAACATGGCTATACAAAGCAGGAGTTTGACGGAGAAGAACTCGTTGACATTGACGAGGATGAAGATGAGGATGACTTCACTGAGCTGGATAAGGCTCTTGAAGACAATGACGAAGAGTAAGAAAGGGGAAAGAATACATGGCAGAAACAACTAACGCCAATGAAACATATCAGCCAATGACTTTCGATGCCATCAAAATCGGACTGGCGTCCCCTGAGAAAATCAGAGAGTGGTCAAGAGGCGAGGTTTTAAAACCTGAGACCATCAACTACCGTACCTTAAAGCCGGAGAAAGACGGACTTTTCTGTGAAAGAATCTTTGGACCGAGCAAGGACTGGGAGTGCCACTGTGGAAAGTACAAAAAGATTCGCTATAAAGGTGTTGTCTGCGACAGATGTGGTGTAGAAGTTACCAAATCCTCTGTACGTAGAGAGCGTATGGGACATATCGAGCTGGCTGCTCCGGTATCCCACATCTGGTATTTTAAAGGAATTCCGTCCCGTATGGGTCTGATCCTTGACATTTCTCCGAGAACTCTGGAGAAAGTTCTTTACTTTGCTAATTATATCGTACTGGATCCGGCTAATTCCGGACTCCAGTACAAACAGGTACTTACAGAGAGAGAATATCAGGATGCACGTGAGGCTTATGGATATGATTTCCGCGTAGGTATGGGTGCAGAATCCATCAAAGAGCTTCTCGAAGCAATTGATCTTGAGAAAGATTCTGTTGAACTGAAAAAAGAGTTAAAAGATGCTACAGGCCAGAAACGTGCCAGAATCATCAAACGTCTCGAAGTTGTAGAATCTTTCCGTGAGTCAGGAAACCGTCCTGAGTGGATGATCATGACAGTTATCCCTGTAATCCCGCCGGATCTTCGTCCTATGGTTCAGCTGGATGGTGGACGTTTTGCTACATCTGACTTAAATGATCTTTACAGAAGAATCATCAATCGTAACAATCGTCTGAAGAGACTTCTGGAATTAGGTGCACCGGATATTATTGTTCGTAATGAGAAACGTATGCTTCAGGAAGCGGTAGATGCCCTGATCGACAACGGCCGCCGCGGACGTCCTGTAACAGGTCCTGGAAACAGAGCTCTGAAATCCCTTTCCGATATGCTGAAAGGTAAATCCGGACGTTTCCGTCAGAACCTTCTCGGTAAACGAGTTGACTATTCCGGACGTTCCGTTATCGTCGTAGGACCGGAACTTAAGATTTACCAGTGTGGTCTTCCGAAAGAGATGGCGATCGAGCTGTTCAAACCTTTCGTTATGAAAGAGCTTGTTGCCAACGGAACTTCACACAACATTAAGAACGCCAAGAAAATGGTTGAGAAGCTGGAGCCTGCTGTATGGGATGTTCTGGAGGATGTTATCAAAGAACATCCGGTTATGCTGAACCGAGCACCTACACTGCATCGTCTTGGTATCCAGGCATTCGAACCGATCCTTGTAGAAGGTAAAGCGATCAAACTGCATCCGCTGGTTTGTACCGCATTCAACGCTGACTTCGATGGTGACCAGATGGCCGTACATCTTCCGCTTTCACAGGAAGCACAGGCAGAGTGCCGTTTCCTTCTGTTATCACCGAACAACCTGCTGAAACCTTCTGATGGTGGTCCTGTAGCCGTTCCTTCACAGGATATGGTACTTGGTATCTACTATCTGACTCAGGAAAGACCTGGAAACAAGGGTGAAGGCAAGTTCTTTAAGAGCGTAAACGAAGCAATCCTTGCTTATGAGAATAAAGTAATCACACTGCAGTCCAGAATCCATGTTCGCTGCAGCAAGACAATGCCGGACGGATCCGTTCTGACCGGTACAGTAGAATCTACACTTGGACGTTTCCTGTTTAACGAAATCCTTCCACAGGATCTTGGTTTCGTAGACAGAAGTGTTCCGGGAAATGAACTTCTTCTTGAGGTTGACTTCCTGGTAGCCAAGAAACAGCTGAAACAGATTCTTGAAAAAGTTATCAATACTCACGGTGCTACAAAGACTGCTGAGGTTCTTGATGCGATCAAAGCTACAGGTTATAAATATTCCACACGTGCAGCCATGACTGTTGCCATTGCCGATATGACAGTTCCGCCTCAGAAACCGGAAATGATCAAACAGGCTCAGGATACTGTAGACCTTATCACAAAGAACTATAAACGTGGTCTTATCACCGAGGAAGAGCGTTACAAAGAAGTTGTTGATACATGGAAGAAGACTGACGATGAGCTTACACATGCTCTGCTGACCGGTCTTGATAAATACAACAACATCTTCATGATGGCTGACTCCGGTGCCCGTGGTTCCGATAAACAGATCAAACAGCTTGCAGGTATGCGAGGACTGATGGCCGATACAACCGGTCACACCATCGAGCTGCCTATCAAGTCAAACTTCCGTGAAGGTCTTGACGTACTGGAATACTTCATGTCTGCACATGGAGCACGTAAAGGTATGTCCGATACAGCTCTTCGTACAGCCGATTCAGGTTACCTGACAAGACGTATGGTTGACGTTTCTCAGGATCTGATCGTACGTGAGACAGACTGCTGTGAAAACAGAGATGAGATCTCAGGTATGTATGTAGAATCTTTTGTAGATGGTAAAGAAGAGATCGAAGGACTTCAGGAGCGTATCACAGGTCGTTTCTCCTGTGAGACAATTAAGAATAAAGATGGCGAAGTTATCGTAAAAGCCAACCATATGATCACACCGAAACGTGCTGCCCGTATCATGAAAGAAGGCGTGGACAACCAGACAGGCGGGTCTATCGAGAAAGTTAAGATCCGTACAATCCTTACATGTAAATGTAAAGTTGGTATCTGTGCGAAATGTTACGGTGCGAACCTTGCAACCGGCGAGCCGGTACAGGTTGGTGAATCTGTCGGTATCATCGCTGCTCAGTCTATCGGTGAGCCAGGTACACAGCTTACCATGCGTACTTTCCACAGTGGTGGTGTTGCCGGTGGAGATATCACACAGGGTCTTCCTCGTGTCGAGGAGCTTTTTGAGGCAAGAAAGCCGAAAGGTCTTGCCATCATCACAGAGATTCCTGGTGTTGCTGTTATCAATGACACTAAGAAGAAGCGTGAAGTTATCGTTACAGATCAGGAAACAGGTGAATCCAAGACTTACCTTATTCCATACGGATCCCGTATCAAGATCACAGACGGACAGATCCTTGAAGCAGGTGATGAACTTACAGAAGGTAGCGTAAATCCGCATGATATCCTGAGAATTAAGGGTGTACGTGCAGTTCAGGATTATATGATCCGTGAAGTACAGCGTGTATATCGTCTCCAGGGTGTTGAGATCAGTGATAAACATATCGAAGTTATCGTTCGTCAGATGCTGAAGAAAATCCGTATCGAAGATAACGGAGATACAGAATTCCTTCCTGGAACACTGGTTGATTTCCTTGAATATGAGGATGTTAACGAGCAGATGGAAAAAGAAGGCAAACAGCCTGCAGATGGAAAACAGGTTATGCTTGGTATTACCAAGGCATCTCTTGCTACAAACTCCTTCCTGTCAGCCGCTTCCTTCCAGGAAACAACTAAAGTTCTGACTGAAGCCGCTATCAAGGGTAAAGTTGACCCGCTGATCGGTCTGAAAGAGAACGTAATCATCGGTAAACTGATTCCTGCAGGTACCGGTATGAAACGCTACAGAGATGTAAGACTCAACAGCACAATGCCTGAACCGGAAGTAAAGGTTGAAGATATAGCCGAAGAACTTACGGAAGATGAAGAAATCAAAGATGATGAGATGATCACAATGGATGAAGAACTTCCGGAAGACGAAGAATTCGATGTTGAAGAATCTGATGAAGAAGAGGCTGCTGAAGACGAAGCTGATGATCAGGCTTCAGACGATGCAGAAGACAACGAATGATCCAACGGAGTAGATAACTTATCCGGACTGATTTGATATGAATTCACAAGAGAACTATCTGTGCCGACAGATTTTGCCGGCGAGGTAGTTCTCTTTTATTTTCCGGAACATTCCATTGCCGAAAAAAGAGAAAAATACAAAGAAACTGCTTTTTGTGTTATAATACCAGTACATTATGAGCAGGTAATGAACTGTGAAGTATTTTTACAGTTATGATAAATATACATTTTTGTTTCCAGTAACAGCTTGTAAAAAGCATTGAGCGAGACAGGGAAGGAAATAGAAATTGAACAGAAATGGAGGTGCAATATGGATAAAGAACTTCCGGTTTCAGCATGGCCGGAATGGAAAATCATAGAGAAAATCGGCGAAGGCTCTTTTGGAAAGGTGTATAAGGCACAGAGAACAGAACGTGGAAAATCTTTCTATTCTGCTATCAAGATCATCAATATACCCGGAAGCCAGAGCGAGTTGAACAGCGTACGTTCTGAAACAGGGGATGAGCAGTCCACAAGACAGTATTTTCAGAATCTGGTTGAGGAATGTATTCAGGAAATCAGTACCATGGAATACTTTCGAGGAAACTCTTACATTGTCTCTGTAGAAGATTTTAAGGTTATGGAATATCTGGATGTCATTGGATGGGAGATTTCCATAAGGATGGAATATCTGACAAGTTTTATGGATTACTGTGCGGAAAAGCAGCTTACTGAGAAAGAGGTAATAAAGCTGGGAATGGATTTGAGTAAGGCACTGGAATATTGCCGGAAACTTAAGATCATTCACAGGGACATCAAGCCGGAGAATATTTTTGTATCCAGATTTGGCGATTTTAAGCTTGGAGATTTCGGAATTGCACGTGAACTTGAACGAACCATGAGCGGATTTTCCAAGAAAGGTACTTACTCTTATATGGCGCCTGAGATGTATAAAGGTGAGAAATATGACAGCAGGGTAGATATTTATTCTCTTGGGATTGTGCTGTACAGGCTGATGAATCATAACAGACTTCCATTTATGAGTCTGGAAAAACAGTTTATCACTTACAGGGATAAGGAAAATGCATTAAATAAGCGTGTTGCAGGAGAGCAGATGAGTGCACCTGTGGATGCAGGAACACAGTTTGCCCGTATTATCATGAAGGCCTGTGCTTATGATCCTGCACAGAGATATCAGACACCGGAGGAGCTTTATAGTGTGCTGGATGATCTGAAAAATGGAAGATCTGGCAGAATCCGGCAGTTACAAAACGGTGTTCAGAAAGCAGGAACGGATAAAACAGAATCATATAGTGCAATTGCACAGAACGGCAGAGCAGCACAGAATGTTACATCAGATACCGAAAATGTACGAAAAAGTACGGTGCAGAATACGTCAGTACAGAATACCCGGGGAAATAAAAAAACATCAGATTTTCAGAATGCTGCAAAAAGAAAACGTGCTGTAAACAATGTTCCGGCGAGCAGCTTTACAGATAAAGAAACAATGTCAGTTGTAGCAGAACAGAAAATACAGCCACAGGAAACGCCATCAGAAACAGTTGCGATAAGATCTGCGCGTGCTGTGGAAGCCAGAAAGCGAAGACGCAGGAAGAAACAGCTGCTGCGCAGGGCATTGCTTGCAATTGTGGCAGGTACAGCGATACTTATGATGGCCGCCGTCTATTACAGAGTAAGTACAGATCATGCTCAGGAAGGACAGGAGGATAATCCGATCGCAATTCTGGATGATGAGAAATACAGCTCCACAAAATCCGGATCCAAAGATTTCTCCAAAGCTCTGGATACGATCAAGGAGCAGGCAACAACTATCACAGATAATCTGAACAGTTACGACTGGGTTGGAACAGAAGGAACTGTTCTGCGATATCTGAGAAGGGTAAAGACCACTCAGCAGGCAGATGGAAATCTGGATATTGAGAGTGAATGCATGAAAGCTCTGGTCTATCCGGCAGAATCCGGAGATGGAGTTTATGAAGAATATTTCTACTGGGGAGAGAAGTTATTCTTTGCATATATCTGGTATGATGAAACTTCAGAATATTATTATTATAACGACGGCGAACTGATAAGATGGATCGATTCCAATGGAAAGTGTCACGATAACGAAAAAGATAATGAGGAATTTGTGAAACGTGGCGAGAAATACTGGAACAATTCATTGAAAGCATTGAAGGGAGAAGGAACAAAGACAGATAATGGCAATGTATCAGATTGAATGTGCATATACCTGCCATACAGGAAATATCCGGGCAAATAATGAAGATAATTTCTGGTGTTTTGGGGAATCCCTTCCGGTGAACAATGAAGGAACAAAGGGTATCTGCTCAAAGATTATTTCGGGTAACAGAGCACCGGCAATGGCGGTATTTGACGGTATGGGAGGAGAAAGCTGCGGCGAGATTGCAGCCTTTCTTGCATCAGAAGAATTTGGAAAATTTTATAATGCGAATAAAAGAATGCTGAGGGATATGCCGGAAGATTTTATAGACGATGTATGTGAGAAGATGAATCAGGCAGTATGCAGATATGGAACAGAGCATCATATTTGGAGCATGGGAAGCACAATGGCAATGCTCCTCTTTACACCAGAGTCTATGTTTGCCTGCAATCTTGGGGACAGCAGGATTTATCTTATGGATGGCGGTAAGCTTCAGCAGATTTCCACAGACCATGTTTTTGGTGGTACGGCAGTTGGGAAAGCCCCGTTAACCCAGTATCTTGGACTTCCTGAAGAGCTGCAGAGACTGGAACCTTCTGTGACAGAAATCGAGCATAAGGAGGGATACAGATATCTTTTGTGTTCAGATGGAGTAACAGATATGCTTTCGGACAGTGAGATAGAGGCGATTCTGTCACAGGATATGGAAATCCCGGAGATTGTAAATCATCTTCTTAAAAATGCTCTCCAAAAAGGTGGGAGAGATAATGTGACGATCGTGCTCTGTGAAGTACAGAAGCTGGATACAGTCCGCAGAATGAAAGAATGGATGAAAAATCTGAAAGATAAAAAATGAGAGGTGGGGCAGCATGAAGAACCGTATGCAGGATCTGGATTTTGAACAGAATGTTGCGTTTGATAAAGTACAGGAGTATGAATTTACCAGAAGGGCGGCACAGAGATTTCGGCAGGTGGTAAGCCTGGACAGTTTTGAAGACGAAGATGCGGATGTTATTTTCCACTATTTATATAAAGAGATGGAACTGGTGTCCTTTGGCGACCATCTGAAGAGATATATTTATGAAAGGGCAGAGCTGGAAGAACCTTTCTCGGAGGTTCCACAGGAAGTGTATAAGGAGATCGTAGTAGATTCCTTTAAGGAAACCTATACGCCCAAATCCATGAATCCTACCTCTACCAAGTTGTCGGCACTGGTGAATAACTGGCTGAATCAGGCATCTGTAAAAAGAGAAACTGTTTTTCTTCTGGGGTTTGGGTTGAAAATGACCACAGAGGATGTGTCGGATTTTCTGACAAGAGTACTGAAAGAACAGGATTTTGATTTTCACAATCCGGACGAGGTGATCTACTGGTATTGTTACAGTACGCAGCAGGGTTATCATAAAGCAGAGGAATTGAAAAAAAAATATGAGATACTCGCTCCTGTAGAAGTGGAAAATACTCAGGTTTTATACGGAAGCAATCTGTGCCTTGATACGGAGGAGAAACTGATCGATTATCTTGCCCGACTGAAATCAAAAAGAGTAGATCCCATATCTGAGAAAAGTCAGGCATTTCAGGAGTTTACAAAGCTTTTATATCATGCGAAGCAGATTATTGCCGGACTGTATCAGCATGATGAAGAGGAAAAAGGTGGGGATAAGGTGTGGACAGCAGAAAGAATCACACCTTCTGATGTGGAAAAAGTAATCTGCAGCGGAATCCCCATCAACAAAATGGGCAATCTGAAGAAAATGTCTGCCTCCATTCTGGCAAAGCATTTCAGCCAGAAGCGTTTCAGCAGGCAGAGGATTACAAATATTTTAAGCCACAAACTCCCGGTGGAGCGCTTTGACCTGATCACACTGGAATTCTTTATCGTATCCCAGGAAATGGAGGATGATGATCCTTTTAACAGATACAAGCATTTTCTGGATGAGATTCAGGATATTCTGCTTCGATGTGGAATGGGAGAGATATACATAGTAAATCCATACGAATGTTTCCTTCTCATGTGCCTTCTCACAGACTGTCCGCTGGCAGTATTTTCGGAGATATGGGAGAAGTCCTATGAAGAGGGGGAAGCTGAAGAGGCATAATGGTATCAACAATTGCACAGCCGGTGCCGGATATGGCACGAAAGGCTGTGGAACTTTTATTAAAGAAAATAAAAGGGGAAGAGATTGAGACATTGACGATTCTTCCTGTTGAATTTGCAGAAGGAGGCACAACCCGTTAAGGGATGTGCCTCCTTCTTTTAACCGAATCAAGTAAGTCCCCTGCGGAGGTTGCGAATATCTGTCTGATTTATGACAATTATCTGGATAGACTGTAGATTCAGAAGAGAGTGTTTATTCATTATAATATCCGTAGATAGCACGTGCATCTGCAGCAATGGTGCTTTGGGCTGCACCGGTATCAGTAAGATCCTGTGACATAAAGCATACTACAAGATCAATTCCTTTGGCTGTATCATAGATGATCGCTGCATCATTTTCTACAGTGTCAAGTTCGCCGGTCTTATTGGCAGTACCGACGCCTTCTGGAAGTTGTGCAGGGATCTTGTTTTTACGCTGCTGCATTTTTAAGTGATAATACATTGCATCTGCGTTTGGAAGAGTAGAAGCGGGAAGGGTTCCATTGACAGTCTGGTATATCTGCTTTAAAAAGGTTCCACAGTCTTTGACGGATGTATAGTTGTCGCCGTTTTCTTTACTTGCGAGAAGCAGGCGGTTCATCTGGGTGCTGGTGAAACCATGTTCCTGGCAGAAGCCATTTACTTTTGCCATGCCTGCAGAGTCATCACCGTTTCCAAGCCAGTTTACCAGAGTGTTGGCAGCATCATTATCACTGACAGTGATCATGGCTGAAATATTACTGTCAATTTCGTCTCCATTGTGAGACTGGGAGAGTGTATCGTAGTTTTCGTATACAGCTCCCATAATATACAGTTTGATCAGGCTTGCTGCCTGCATGGGAGTATCGTTGATCATGCCTTCAGAATCTTTCGGCAGGTTGCAGACATAGACGGACCAGGTTCCGTTATCAGCCGGCAGCAGGGACTGTACCTGTTTCAGGAGATTGTCCATGCTGGAATCAGTGTTGTCGGTAAATGTGTTGTTGGAGGAAGGGGAAAGTGTTCCGTTCTGCTGTTCGGATTCAGAAGATGGTTCAGCGGATTCTGACTGTGCAGGAGATGTTTCTCCGGTGGCTGCCTTGACAGAACTTTCCTGTTCTCTTAATTCATCTAACTGATCTGCCTGACTGATAAGGGTATTTGCATCAGTGGAAATCTCCTCTACGGTTTTGGAGAGTGTCTGTACTTTTTGCTGTAGTGTGACGAGATGGTTCAGTGATAAAAATGAAACAGCTGCCAGTGCAATCACTGCAATAGTCAGTATGCCGATCACTATATAGAGAAAAATAGGTTTTTCATTTGGCTTTTTATTCATTGCGGTTTTCCTTTCGTAATTATTATTATTGTAATCAGGATTGCGGGAACTGCGAAGCTGCGTAGCAATCCGCAGATATCAAGTCAGGGGCAAAATGCTTTTTGACACTTACATCATCATGATGCAAAGTAGCTGTCAATGCCATTTGCGATTCCCTGTACCATTGTTTTCTGGAATTCTGCATCATTCATTTTCAGATCGTCATTCTGGCTTGTCATAAATCCCATTTCGAGGATCGTAACAGGAACAGTGCTCCAGTTAATTCCTGTCATCGTGTCAGTGTACTGGATTCCAAGGTTCTGAAAACCTGTTGCAGCACAGTAGGAATCGATGATGCACCGGGATAATCGATCAGACTGTTCAAACAGTTGTGGGATATAAGGGTTATTCTGAGAGGGCGACATGGTCAGTGCTCCTGATGCAGTATGGGAATCATCGCCGTTTGCATGGATGCGGACATAGATCTCTGCGCCCTGTGCAGCAGCATATTGTGCGCGTTCCATGTTGCTGATGGCTGTTTCATTGTCTGTTCGTGTCATGACTACCTGATAGCCTCTCTGTTCCAGTTCATCCTTTAGTTGAAGAGAGACCTCCAGATTGAGCTGGTATTCGGGAACACCGCTGTAGGTTCCCTGAGTTCCGCTGGTACATTTTGCTTTCATTTCAGAAGAACCGGGACCGTTGGGCTCCGGGGCACTCATATCTACGGACTCACTCTGATGCCCTGGATCGATTCCTATTATATGTCCGTCTGTTTCGGCATCGGAGGAGAAAACGCTGGCACTGGAATCAGAAGAGGCACTGGTGCTGTTCTGGCTGAATACAGAAGGCTTTGATGAAGCTTCTTCCGGGATTTCAGCTTTTTCTTTTGTTTTCTTCTGTGTGGCTGTCTGTTGTTTTTGCTTCATGCGATTGATATTTGACTGGACTGTGTCTATGGCGGTAGTGTACTTGTCTACTGCCTGTTTGACTTCGTCGTGTTTTGCAGTGATCTGTTCGGAGATTGTATCGACTTCTTTTTCAGTGGTGAGGATCTGGTGCAGTGTGGTCCTGTTAAAGAAGATCAGGGCTATGATGCACAGGAGTCCTGTCAGAAACAGAAGGATGCTGATCATGCTGGGTTTCTTCATATATTATGGTGTCCTTTCCTGAGTTTATAGAATGTTATAGAATGTTATAGTGTGTCTGCAAGTTGATTTGCCTGCTTTGGTTGTTATTATAATAAAAGGGAGGGGGAAATGCAATTGTTAGTAGGGGGACGCGCCGGATAATATTTATTTTGTGTGCGGTTTCGGACGCTAAGAGATACTAAGTCAGCAGAAATCTGCTAAAAGCATGAGCAGCCCTCTCAAACTCGCTACGTTGCAAACTTCGCTCAAACACGTGAGACGGTCTGCTCATAACGCAGATTTCCGCAGACTAAGTATCTCTAAGCATCCTGCAAATGCACACAAAATAAATATTATCCGGCGCTGGGGCTCGTAGATAACTATATCAATTGAGTAGAATACGGATTTGAGTTGCAGATGAAAAAATGTAGCACTGAGGCTTTTTTTTATCTGTGTATGAGGATTTGCAGATAAGCGATTGGCATAGTTATTTCGATAGGACAGGGGGAAGTGGCAGTAAAGTGGTTGGAGGGGGAGCATATTGTCAGATAAGTTTAATATGGTGATGTAGTGTATGAGGAAAGGATTTTTTGGTTATGATAAAAATATGAAAAAATACTGTAAAATTCAGGAGAAATGCCTTGACAGTGTGAGTTTTACGGGATATAATGAGCAAGCGTGCAAAAGGAACGTTTAATTTTTTTGTGCGTAATTACACGAATAGCAACCGCAAGGCCCCATAGAAAAATCTATGGAGAAATAAATCGGGAGGTGAAATGGAATGCCAACATTCAACCAGTTAGTAAGAAAAGGACGCCAGACATCTGTAAAGAAATCTACAGCTCCGGCTCTCCAGAAAACATTCAACTCTTTAAGAAAGAAAGCAGTTGAACAGTCTGCACCACAGAAACGTGGCGTTTGTACAGCAGTTAAGACTGCAACTCCTAAGAAGCCTAACTCAGCTCTTAGAAAAATCGCCAGAGTTCGTCTTTCCAACGGAATCGAAGTAACAAGCTACATCCCAGGAGAAGGTCACAACCTTCAGGAGCATAGCGTTGTTCTTATCCGTGGTGGAAGGGTTAAGGACTTACCTGGTACAAGATACCACATCATCAGAGGTACTCTTGATACTGCAGGTGTTGCTAACAGAAAACAGGCCCGTTCTAAATACGGCGCTAAGAGACCGAAAAAGAAATAATTCTAAAAAGGTTTCATAAGAATTTTAAGAACTGATCCTATTGTTTGGGACAGCAGGAATTAATCAATCGAAAATTCACGGAAGACTAGAACTATGAATTTGTACGGTATTCCATATACCCTGCCGGTTGCGGGTTAAATATAGGACCTTACCAGTGCGAACATGCAATAGTTATCTGCGTGAGTACCGATGATTTAATCACAATGATTAAGGAGGGAAGTAACGTGCCACGTAAAGGACATACTCAGAAAAGAGACGTTCTGGCAGATCCAATGTACAACAATAAAGTGGTTACCAAACTTATCAATAACATCATGTTAGACGGTAAGAAAGGTGTAGCACAGAAAATTGTTTACGGTGCATTCGCCAGAATCGAAGAAAAAGCTGGTAAACCAGCACTTGAAGTTTTCGAAGAGGCTATGAACAACATCATGCCACTTCTTGAAGTAAAAGCTAGACGTATCGGTGGTGCTACTTATCAGGTTCCGATCGAGGTAAGAGCAGACAGACGTCAGGCACTGGCTCTTCGCTGGTTAACAATGTTCTCTCGTAAAAGAGGCGAGAAAACAATGGAAGAAAGACTTGCAAATGAGCTTTTAGATGCAATGAACAACACAGGTGCATCCGTTAAGAGAAAAGAAGACATGCACAAGATGGCTGAGGCAAATAAAGCATTTGCTCACTATCGCTTCTAATATAGGAGGAAAATCCATTGGCTAAAGAGGGAAGAGAATATCCATTAGAGCGTACCAGAAATATTGGTATTATGGCTCATATCGATGCGGGTAAAACAACTCTTACAGAACGTATCCTGTATTATACAGGTGTCAACTATAAGATTGGTGATACTCATGAAGGTACTGCTACCATGGACTGGATGGAACAGGAGCAGGAGAGAGGTATCACAATCACTTCAGCGGCTACAACATGTCACTGGACTCTGGAAGAGAACTGCAAACCGAAGCCAGGTGCTCTGGAACATCGTATCAACATCATTGATACCCCAGGTCACGTTGACTTCACAGTAGAAGTTGAGCGTTCTCTTCGTGTACTTGACGGTGCTGTCGGCGTTTTCTGTGCTAAGGGTGGTGTTGAACCGCAGTCTGAAAACGTATGGCGTCAGGCCGACACTTACAATGTACCACGTATGGCATTCATCAACAAGATGGATATCCTTGGTGCAAACTTCTACGGTGCAGTAGAGCAGATCAAGACTCGTCTTGGTAAAAACGCAATCTGCTTACAGCTGCCAATCGGAAAAGAAGATGATTTCAAAGGAATCATTGACTTATTCGAAATGAAAGCTTACATCTACAACGATGAAAAAGGTGATGACATCTCCATCGTTGATATTCCTGAAGACATGAAGGAAGATGCTGAGCTTTATCATACAGAGCTCATTGAGAAAATCTGTGAGCTTGATGACGACTTAATGATGGAATATCTTGAAGGTGAAGAACCAACTGTTGAGAGACTGAAAGCAACATTAAGAAAAGCGACATGCGAGTGTACAGCTGTTCCGGTTTGCTGTGGTTCTGCTTACAGAAACAAAGGTGTTCAGAAGCTTCTTGATGCTATCCTTGAGTATATGCCGGCTCCTACAGATATTCCTCCAATTCAGGGAGTTGATCTGGACGGTAACGAAGTAGTGAGACATTCTTCTGATGAAGAACCATTCTCAGCTCTGGCATTTAAGATCATGACAGACCCATTCGTTGGTAAACTTGCATATTTCCGTGTATACTCCGGTACAATGAATTCCGGTTCTTATGTACTTAACGCTACTAAGGACAAGAAAGAACGTGTTGGACGTATCCTTCAGATGCATGCTAACAAACGTATGGAACTTGATAAAGTATATTCCGGTGATATCGCTGCAGCTATCGGATTCAAATTCACAACAACTGGTGATACAATCTGTGACGAGCAGCATCCGGTAATCCTGGAGTCCATGGAATTCCCAGAACCAGTTATCGAGCTGGCTATCGAGCCTAAGACTAAAGCTGGACAGGGTAAACTTGGTGAAGCTCTTGCAAAACTTGCAGAGGAAGACCCGACATTCCGTGCACATACAGATCAGGAAACAGGACAGACCATTATCGCTGGTATGGGTGAGCTTCATCTGGATATCATCGTTGACCGTCTCCTTCGTGAATTCAAGGTAGAGGCTAACGTAGGTGCTCCTCAGGTTGCTTACAAAGAAACAATCACCAAATCTGTTGATGTAGACAGCAAGTATGCAAAACAGTCCGGTGGTCGTGGACAGTATGGTCACTGTAAAGTTAAATTCCAGCCTATGGATGCCAACGGAGAAGAACTGTACAAGTTTGAATCTACAGTTGTTGGTGGTGCTATTCCGAAGGAATACATCCCTGCAGTTGGCGAAGGTATCGAAGAGGCTATGAAAGCCGGTATCCTTGGCGGATTCCCGGTAGTCGGCGTATATGCTAACGTATATGATGGTTCTTACCATGAAGTCGACTCTTCTGAAATGGCATTCCACATTGCAGGTTCTCTTGCATTCAAGGATGCTATGCAGAAAGCAGCTCCTGTACTTCTTGAGCCGATCATGAAGGTAGAGGTTACAACACCTGAAGATTACATGGGTGATGTAATCGGTGATATCAACTCCCGTCGTGGACGTATCGAGGGTATGGAAGATATCGGCGGTGGTAAGATGATCCGCGGATATGTACCGCTTTCCGAAATGTTCGGATATGCTACAGACCTTCGTTCCAGAACACAGGGACGTGGTAACTACTCTATGTTCTTTGAGAAATATGAGCAGGTTCCGAAGTCTGTACAGGAAAAAATTCTTTCTAAGAAAGACTGATAATTATTGATCATCTGCAGTCTGCCGGTATTTAAAGCCGGCAGGGTGTAGGAGATATAAAGTTACTGTTCACTATGTTCTCAGTAATGTGTGAACTGTAATGATACAACAATTGATAATAATACACTGTTTATAGTGTGAAACTTATCAAATTGTATAAAATGCTTGCAAATATTCCGGTTATGCAATATAATCAAGGATAGCAAGTTTAAAACCGAAAAAGGCGCTCTATAATAATATAAGAGCCAAATGTTTTAAGGAGGACGTTTTAAAATGGCAAAAGCTAAGTTTGAGAGAACAAAACCGCATTGTAACATTGGTACCATCGGACACGTTGACCATGGTAAAACAACTTTAACAGCAGCTATCACAAAAGTTCTGTCTGAAAGAGTTGCTGGTAACACAGCTACAGATTTCGCTAATATCGATAAAGCTCCGGAAGAAAGAGAACGTGGTATCACAATTTCTACAGCACACGTTGAGTATGAAACAGAGCATAGACACTATGCACACGTTGACTGCCCAGGCCATGCTGACTACGTTAAGAACATGATCACAGGTGCAGCTCAGATGGATGGTGCTATCCTCGTTGTTGCTGCTACAGATGGTGTTATGGCTCAGACTAAAGAGCACATCCTTCTTTCCCGTCAGGTAGGTGTTCCTTACATCGTTGTATTCATGAACAAATGTGATATGGTTGATGATGAAGAACTTCTTGAACTGGTAGAAATGGAAATCCGTGAACTCTTAAGCGAGTATGACTTCCCAGGAGATGACATCCCGGTTATCCGTGGATCAGCTCTTAAAGCTCTTGAAGATCCGAGCAGCGAGTGGGGAGACAAGATCATGGAACTTATGGATGCTGTTGACAGCTACATTCCAGACCCACAGCGTGACACAGATAAACCATTCGTAATGCCTGTAGAGGATGTATTCTCTATCACAGGTCGTGGTACAGTTGCTACTGGTAGAGTAGAGGCTGGTGTACTTCACGTATCTGACGAAGTTGAAATCGTTGGTATCAAAGAAGAAACACGTAAAGTTGTTGTAACTGGTATCGAAATGTTCCGTAAACTCCTTGATGAAGCTCAGGCTGGTGATAACATCGGTGCACTTCTTCGTGGTGTTCAGAGAAACGAAATCGAGCGTGGACAGGTTCTTGCTAAACCAGGAACACTTACATGCCATACAAAATTCACAGCTCAGGTTTACGTTCTGACAAAAGATGAAGGTGGACGTCATACTCCATTCTTCAACAACTATCGTCCACAGTTCTACTTCAGAACAACAGACGTAACAGGTGTTTGCAACCTTCCAGAAGGAACAGAAATGTGCATGCCTGGAGATAACATCGAAATGACAATCGAACTGATTCACCCAATCGCTATGGCTCAGGGTCTTACTTTCGCTATCCGTGAAGGTGGACGTACTGTAGGATCAGGACGTGTTGCTACAGTTATCGAATAATTTTAGCATAACATCTTAATTATATATATTGAGTACCGTAAGGTACATTGTGTCCAAACGTAAGATACCCCGGAACCGCAAGGTTTCCGGGGTTTTTCTGTTGCCTGAAAATATATAAAAGAGCGGAAAATAATAACGAACAGTATAGAAAAACGGTTGCCGGGAGAGTATCCTGACAACCGTTTGTGATAACAGAATGATAACAAAATATATTTAAAGACATGGCCTTATACAATAATAAAAAAAAATTATGTTTAATAGAGTTGAATTTGGGAATATAATATAGTATGATATGAAAAATAAGAGAGAATATTTCAGATATTAAATAAACAATTATTGTGTAATTATGAAATACATATGAGTAGGATGTGATGAAATGCTCCTTAATGTGGATTATTATAATAGATTTCCTAATGTTTTAAAAAATGCTCTAATAAATGAAATAGTTAAATTTCCAGATTCTCTTCAAGATGAATATCAAGAGTTAGTTGTGTATAGAGGGGTTAGTTATTCAAAAAATAAAACAGTAATAGATAAGAGTGATTTTCTTTCCAATATAGAAAGAAATTTGAGAAATCCTATGGTTCCAGCAGATTTTGATAATATTTCGTCTTATAGTTGTTCGTGTTATTTAGATATTGATGCAATGCGTATATGTGCAAAATTTCCGAGAAAAAATAAGGCGATTGCAAAGGGAGTAATTCAAAAAGAATTTGGACCAATAGACATAGATGCTGATACATCACATGTAGATTTGTATTTGTTTGATGGAATTGATCCTTCTGAAAAGTTTGAGGTGATAGAAAAATGGGAAAAAAATGGATAAAAATTAAAGAAACAGGACAGTTATATTTGGAAAAAATTATAGTGTCTTTTGATATTCCTATTTTATTCGTATGTAATGATTTTGAAAATAGAAAATATTTGTGTTTAAATGTCGATGAAGAAACAGGATGCACTGTAATCGCTGAAACGGATAATAGAACATTGATTTCTATGCTAAAAAATCAAATAACAATGGAATCTGTTTTTCGGAATTCTTCAGAAAATAAAATAATTATTGCGGAATATAATTGTGAGGAGGAGGAAATTGTTTCAATTGTGCAAGAGGCAAAAAAAATTGATGCTAATCTATTACCTGAAAAGGAAGCTTTTTTAGAACTTTCTAATGAGGTTATATCAGAATATCTTTCATTTTTGAAAAAGCAACTTATAAGTGTAGAAGTTGAGGATTTTTGCGAAAAGAAAACAATTACAGTGAAACAAATCAAGTTTAATAAGTATTTTTCTTTAAACAGTGAGAATGTTACTTATCATAAAAATTTAAAACTAGAGGACACAAAAAAGGTATATACATGTGATATCAATAATAGTAGAAAAATGATTGCATAGGAGTGATAAAATGAGTTGTGTATTGAAACTTAATGCATTAGTATTTGATGATATTATATTTAAGCGTCTTGGTATGCATAGTGATAATGATTTAGAAATTTCTTTTTCTGTTAGCATTGGCACGAATATAACTGATCAAGATATAAAAAAAGTTTCAGTTAAAGTTATGGGAGAAAAGAGAGAGGAATATAGCTTTGAAATACAGGCATCAGGTTTTTTTGCATATGAAGGCAATGCAGAAGATTCTATTATTCAACAAAATGCCGTTGCTATTGTTATGCCCTATATTCGAAGTGAAGTATCTTTATTGACCGCACAACCAGGTGTAGAATCTGTTGTGCTTCCACCTTTCAATATTGCGGAAATGATGAACAAATAAAAATGGCTTATAGTAATATGTTTAAAAGCGGTATTATGAAAATATTAATTTCATAATACCGCTTTTTAAAATGAGCCTTACGTCAAGTCAAATGTTTTGATAACATTGTTTTCAGTGCCTTTTTTAACGATAGTATGACAACCTATCGTAGTCCCCATAGCACGCAGTTTCCATTCTTCCTGGGTAGCGTTCAGTTTATCCAGTTCTTCCTGTCTTTTATTTTCATCTTCAATAGCTAATATTTCAGCTTTTTCCTTTTCATAGACATTTTTAAATTGACACCATTTCCTGAAAAAGTCCTGCATTGTAGGATTATCGAACGTCAGTGAAATCTTCTGATCAGGCATCTCAGCAAGTGAGAGGTTCACTGAATCATCAATAGAAAACAGTAGGGAGAGCACATCTCCGACTGTTTCAATATTAAAATCCAGAAAAACACTAACATTTAATCCCAGTGCAGTTGCTATCTTTTCTAACTGATCTGGTTTTGGATTCCGAATTCCCAGTTCATATTTTCTGATCGTTCCTACGTTAATGCCGGACAGCTCGGCTAATTGTATCTGACTGTATCCTCTAAATTCCCGGAATGCCCGGATTTTTTTACCAATCATAATGCTGCCTCCTTAATAATATTTGTGCTTCTATTCTAGCACAAAAGTGAATGATACAAAAGAGTGAGATTTAACAAATTGTTGATACGAAAGCGATAGGTATGGAATGGAAAAAATAAATTCGCAAATGTTTATTGACAAATTCACAAAAGTGAATTATTATAAGAGAACAACGAAAGAGTCACAAAAGTGACTGGAAAGGAGGACGCTATGAGAACTAATTATATGATGACTGTTGATGATGTCATGGAAGAATTAGGAGTGAAACGCAGTAAAGCATATTCTATTCTGAAGCAGCTCAATGATGAACTGGCAAAGGAAGGATATGTAGCAGTTCGTGGAAAGATTCCACGTCCCTACTGGGAAACAAAATTTTATGGATGCTCTCAGAGAGCAGTATGAAGGAGGTTTTGAGATGTCAGCTTACAAAGACAAAACACAGGGAACCTGGTATGTGAGCTTCCGCTATATTGACTGGACAGGTAAGAAAACGCAGAAGCTGAAAAGAGGGTTCAAGACAAAGAAAGAAGCATTGAATTATGAAAAGGAATTCATAAGAAAGACTGCGGCGGATATGAAAATGGAGATGAACAGTTTTATTCAAGTCTATTTTGAAGATAAAAAGAATGAATTGAAAGAAAATTCAATCCGTAATAAGCAGCACATGATGAACAAACACATTGTTCCGTATTTTGGAACAAGAAAAATGAATGAGATTACACCGGCAGAGATTATCCAGTGGCAGAACACCATTCAGGAAAAAGGATACAGCAAGACTTATGAGCGTATGATCCAGAATCAGTTAAATGCACTATTTAATCATGCACAGAAAATTTACAATCTGAAGGAAAATCCATGTAAGAAAGTAAAAAAGATGGGGAAATCGGATGCAAATAAGCTGGAGTTCTGGACGAAAGCAGAATATGACAGATTTATCGCCGGGATTGAGCCGGGGAGTGAAGATTATCTGATATTTGAAATTCTGTTCTGGACAGGAATTAGGGAAGGAGAGCTCCTAGCATTGAGTCTTTCGGATTTTGATATGAGTGGAAATCTCCTGCATATCAATAAGACCTATAACCGGATCAAGAAAAGAGATGTGATTGATACTCCAAAAACAGAAAATTCGGTCCGTACTATTGATATTCCCAATTTTCTTAAGGACGAGGTACAGGAGTATGCAAAGAAGCATTATGGATTTCCGGAAGATCAGCGGTTGTTCCCGATTGTGGCGAGAACATTGCAGAAACGTCTTAAGAAATATGAAGCACTGACCGGTGTAAAACCAATCAGAGTGCACGATATCCGTCACAGCCATGTGGCATATCTGATCTACCAGGGCGTAGAACCACTGATTATCAAGGAAAGGCTGGGGCACAAAGACATTCAGATGACATTGAACACTTATGGGCATCTGTACCCGTCACAGCAGAAAAAAG
>OLRM01000425.1_pt1 | contig 35284 bp, 31 predicted proteins | sample 1643211 | NCBI WGS metagenome assembly OLRM01 (sample SAMEA3136690, study PRJEB25190) | human gut metagenome | biome: human gut; feature: human-associated habitat; material: faeces | place: Austria | collected 2013
CCGGCCTGGACGACGACTTCCGCGTCATCGTGTCCCCGTGGATCCTCTCCGTGCTGACCACCGACCGCCTCGCCCGCAACTACGAGCTGGTCACCAAGCACAACCTCAAGTACCGCCGCTACTACCACCAGTTCGACTACTAAGGGCTGATCGCGGGCCCGATATCTTGGCTGGTTGATATTTCGGCCCTACACAAGGGCGCCCGCATTCGCGCGGGCGCCCTTTTTGCGTTGTGACAAGAGACTACTGCTAATCGCTCGCCCTATGTTTCCAAATGAATACGCTGTGAGCCGTGGGAGACGATTCTCCCCGCAAGTACTCTAGTATGCTAAAGTACCTAGAAGACCGGCGGAGCTATGCCGGTCTTCTGTTCTATATGAAACGCAGCATGAGGAGGCTCACCAGATGACGGCCACACCGTGGGGATTCCGGGACATATTGCCCGAGGAGGCTCAGGCGCGCGAGGAGATCGCGCTGACGGTGAAGGGCTGCTTTAGGGAGCATCATTACCTTCCGGTCGAGACGCCGCTGCTCGAGGACAAGGGCTCGCTCGAGGAGGGCGGCCGCATTGCGGACACGCCGTTTAAGCTCTTTGACGACGACGGACGCCTGCTGGTGGTCCGTCCCGACAACACGCTGCCGATCGTGCGCCTGGTTTCGACCCGCATGCGCGCGGCCGACCTGCCCCTGCGCCTTCGCTACGAGGCGCCGGTGGTTCGCGAGTGTCAGCGCAATGCCGGCGGCTCGCGTCAGTTTACGCAGCTGGGCTTTGAGCTTATCGGCGCGGGCGATACCGCGGGCGATGTCGAGATTGTTTCGCTGGTGGCGGAGGCCGTGCGCGAGCTGACACTTCCCGATGCGCGCATCATCGCAGGCAGCGTGCGTCCTTTTAAGGAATTGCTCGCGGTATGCGAGGATCGTGAGCTGGCGGCCGAGGCCCTGCGCTGCGTGCACGCCAACGACTTTGTGGGCCTCGATGCCCGCGTGGCGGCAAGCGCCGAGTCCGATGCCGTCAAGGCCGCCATTAGCGAGCTGCCGCGCTTGCACGGCGGAGCCGAGGTGCTCGACCGCGTGGACGCGCTGCTGGAGGCTGCCGGTATCGCCGCGCCGCTGACGCGTGAACTGCGTGCCCTGGTCGAGGGCCTGGCTCCCGAGGACGCTCAGGTGCTGTCGTTCGACTTTTCTATCATGAACTCTTTCGATTACTATACGGGCCTGGTCTTTAAGGCCTATGCCGGCGGCTTACCCGATCCGGTCGGCTCGGGCGGACGCTATGACTCCATCTTTACCGGTGCATTTGGCGATGGCATCGAGGTGCCGGCGGCGGGCTTCGCCTTTTCGCTCGAGCGCCTGGAGGCCGCGCGCACCTCGGTCGAGGATGCCGCTTCCGATGGCGATCACGCCGCGGGCCGTGGTGCCGAGGGTCCGCTGCGCATCGCCGTGCCCAAGGGCTCGCTTAAGGCCGATACGCTCGACGTGCTCGAGGCCGCGGGCCTGGACGTCTCTGAGCTGCGTGATCCCGGCCGTCACCTGATTGTGCGCGGTCGCGACACGCGTGCTGGCGAGGGCACGGTCGGCGATATCGAGTTTGTCATCGTGCGCCCCAGCGATGCGCCTGCCTTTGTGGGCTGCGGCGGTGCCGACTGTGGCATCTGCGGCTGGGACTCGCTCATCGAGGCCGACCTCAACTTGCTGCAGCTGGTCGACCTGGGCTATGGCCTGTGCGCCTTTATCGAGGCGGAGCCCGCATGGCGCGCCGGGCAGGCCGAGCGAAACTATGCCCGCCGCGGTTCGCTTCGCGTGGCAACCAAGTACCCGCGCATCGCGAGTGCCTGGTATGCCGAGCGCGGCGTGAACGCCGATATCGTCTCGCTGCACGGCAACATCGAGCTGGGCCCCATTGTCGGCATGACCGATCGCATCGTGGACATTACCGCCACGGGTGCCACCCTGCGCGACAACGACCTGGTCATCACCGGCCGCATTATGGACTGCACGGCCCGCTTCTTTGTCAACCCGGGTGCCGCTCGCTTGGATCCGCGCGTGCGCAATCTGGCAGATCGCTTGGTGGCGGCCGTGAAGGACAAGCATTTTGAGCCCGTCGCGGGCTCGGCACAATAGCGCGAGCGCGCACGGGCGCCCCAACGTACGGGCTGCGGGCCAATTGGCGCCGCCGCCCGGCCTCTCGTTTTTCGAACACAATCTCGACCGATAGGGGATACCGATATGAAGACCATCAAACTTGCTCCCGGCGAGCGTCTCGTTACCAATCAGCTCAACCGCAAGGGCGTGCTACCGCAAAAAATTGTTGACGCCGCCCGCGATATCGTGGCCAACGTGCGTGCCAACGGCGATGCTGCGGTGCGCGATTACTGCCAGCGTTTTGACGGTGTTGATCTGCAGAGCTTCCGCCTGCCGCAGGAGCAGATCGATGCCGCGCTCGAAGGCCTCGACCCGGCCTTTGTCGCCGCGCTCGAGAAGGCCGCGTGCCAGATTCGCGAGTTCCACCAGCGCGAGGTCGAGCAGAGCTGGTTTACCACGCGTGCGGACGGCACGATGCTCGGCGTTAAGGTGACCCCGCTTGCTGCGGCCGGCATCTATGTGCCGGGCGGTCGTGCACAGTACCCTTCCACCGTGCTTATGAACGCCATTCCCGCCAAGGTCGCCGGCGTTGAGCGCGTGGTCATGGTGACCCCGCCGCAAAAGGACGGCCTGATCAGCCCCTACACGCTCGCCGCGGCAAAGCTCGGCGGCGTGGACGAGATCTATATGGTGGGCGGCGCCCAGGCCGTGGCCGCACTGGCGTATGGTACCGAGACCATTCCGCGCGTCGACAAGATTACCGGGCCGGGTAACGCTTTTGTCGCCGCTGCCAAGCAGATTGTCTCGGGTGACGTGGGTATCGACATGGTCGCCGGTCCCTCCGAGGTCTGCGTGCTGGCCGATGCCACGGCCAAGCCTATGGTGGTCGCGGCCGACCTGATGGCTCAGGCCGAGCACGATCCGCTGGCAGCCTGCTATCTGGTGACCTGCGACGAGCAGTTTGCGCACGAGGTTGAGGCGGGTATCGACATTCTGGTAGCGCAGTCGCCACGTGCCGAGATCACGCGCGCTTCGCTCGACAATGAGGGCGCCATCGTGGTGGCCGCCGACATGGCTGCCGCCGTCGAGGCGGTGAATACCGTGGCGCCCGAGCACCTGGAGCTGCACTGCAAGGACGCGATGGGCCTGCTCGGCGGCATTCGCAACGCCGGCGCCATCTTTGTGGGCGCTTGGAGCTCCGAGCCGCTCGGCGATTACGTTGCCGGCCCCAACCACACGCTGCCGACCGGCGGCACCGCCATGTTCTCCAACCCGCTTTCGGTGGAGGAGTTCGTCAAGCGCTCGAGTGTCATTTGCTATACGCCCGAGGGCCTGCTCTCCGACGCTCCTGCTACGCAGCGTCTGGCCGAGGCCGAGGGCCTGTGGGCACACGCGCTTTCCGCTGCTCTGCGTCGCCGCGTGCTGGAGCAGGGCGAGGATGCCGTAAGTGCCGCGTCGCTGGCCGCGGCCGACCTGACCAAGGTTGCCTGGCCGGGCGATGCGACCGCGACGGTCTCCGAGGGCGTGGACCTGACGGCGGCTGCGGGCGCGGATGGCGCCCCGACCGGCAAGGAGGCCTAATATGGCCGAGCTGACGCCTCGCATGAAGGAGCTTGTCCAGCCCTACCTGGCCGGCATCGAGCCCTATGATCCCAACTTTACGCCCACGCGCATCAACCTTTCGGCCAACGAGAACACCCATCCCGTACCTGCCGGCGTGCGCGAGGCGGTTGATGCGGCGCTTGCCGCCACACCGCTCAACCGCTATCCCGATCCCATGTCCAACGACCTGCGCGACGAGCTGGCCACCTGGCATGGCGTGACACGCGGGAATATCTGCGTGGGCAACGGCGGCGACGAGCTGCTCTATAACTACCTGCTGGCGTTTGGCGGCGCGGGGCGGACCCTGCTCAACTGTCCGCCGTGCTTTAGCGAGTATGCGTTCTTTGCATCGCTCTGTCAGACCGAGGTGCGCGACGTGTGGCGCGACCCCGCGACCTTTGAGCTCGACCAGGCAGCTGTGCTCGCGGCGGCGCCGGAGTGCAACCTCGCCATCGTGACCTCGCCCAACAATCCCACGGGCGATGTGGCGCCGCTCGACTTTGTCGCGGCCCTGTGCGATGCGTGTCCCGGCATGGTGATGGTCGACGAGGCTTACGTTGAGTTTGCCGACGATTCGTTTGGCACGGCAACCACGGCGCAAGGCCTTATCGCCGAGCATCCCAACCTGGTGATTTTGCATACGCTGTCCAAGGCGTTTGGCGCCGCCGGCACGCGTCTGGGCTATGTGATCGCGGCGCCCGAGGTCATCGATGTGTTCGCGGCGATTCGCCAGATCTATTCGGTCAATGTGCTGAGCCAGGCCGCCGCGCTTGCCTGCGTGCGTGCCCGCGATGCGTACGCGCCCGTGGTGGCGCAGGTCGCATCCGAGCGCAAGCGCGAGCTGCACGCCCTACGCACAATGGCTGCCGAGGGCCTGCCCGTGGAGGTATGGCCGAGCGCGGCGAATTTTGTGCTCGCGCGCACGCCGCATGCCACGCGCGTGCGCGAGCGTCTGCGCGACGAGTATTCGATTCTGGTGCGCGACTTTAGCTACGCGCCGGGGCTCGCGGATTGTCTGCGCATTACCGTGGGCACCCCGCAGGAAAACGATGAGGTGCTGGCCGCGTTTGCCGCGCTGGTGAAGGAGGAGATGTAGATGGATCGCTATGCCGAGGTAACCCGCAAGACGGGCGAGACCGACATTGTCGTAAAGCTCGACCTGGACGGATCTGGCGTGTGCGATATCTCGACCGGCGTGCCGTTTTTCGACCACATGCTCAACGCTTTTGGCCGCCATGGTCTGTTCGATCTGACGGTGCACGCGGTAGGCGACGTGGAGGTCGATGCGCACCACACCGTCGAGGACACGGGTATTGTGCTGGGCGTGGCGTTTTGCCAGGCGCTGGGCGACAAGGCGGGTATTACGCGCTTTGCCGACGCGGCGATCGCCATGGACGAGACGCTCGTGATGGCCGCCGTGGACATTTCGGGTCGCGGCCAGGCCTATTGCGAGCTGGCCGTGCCGACCGAGCGCGTGGGTAGCTTTGATACCGAGCTGGCCGTCGAGTTCTTCTACGCCTTTGCGCGCGATGCCAAACTCACGCTGCATGTGCGCGAGCTGGCGGGCGGCAACTCACATCACATTATCGAGGCCGCCTTTAAGGCTGTGGGTCGCACGATGCGCCGCGCCTGCGAACTCGATCCCCGCGTGCAGGGTGTCCCCAGCACCAAGGGCTCGCTGTAACCGTCACAAGGGTAAAACCACCACGAAGATGCCTGTCCCCTTCGTGGTGGTTTTGGATGATGAGAAGTGGAGGGGTCGCGTGGGCGAACCGAAGATCGTGGTGGTCGACTACCACAAGGGCAACTTGTCGAGCGTCGTGCGCGGGCTTGCGCGCGCCGGTGCCGCTGCCTGCACGTCGGACGATCCGGAGCAGATCCGCAACGCTGACGGCCTGGTCATCCCGGGCGTGGGCGCGTTCTATGACGCGATCGCCTTTATGCGCCAGAGCGGCGAGGCGGACGCGGTGCTCGACGCCGTTGCCGCCGGAACTCCGCTGCTCGGCATCTGCCTGGGCCTTCAACTATTCTTTGAGCGCGGCAACGAGGGTGTGCCTGCGGACGAGGGCGCGGTCGCCGACGGCAACGCCCCCGACCATACCGACGGCCTTTGGGTCGATGGCCTGGGCATTATGCACGGTTCGTGCACGCGCCTGGAGTCGAGCCGTCTGAAGGTGCCGCACGTGGGATGGGATCAGGTGCACATGACGCCCTCTGGTGCGGCCGATCCATTGCTCGCCGGTTTTGCCGAGGGCGCCAACATGTACTTCACCCACAGCTACGCGGTGACCGACGATGCCGATGCCGCCGATGTGCTGGCGCGCACGCACTATACGCGGAGCTTCCCGTGCATCGTGCGCCACGGTAACGTGTGGGGTTGTCAGTTCCATCCCGAGAAATCCTCTGCGCTGGGTCAGCGCATCCTTAAGAACTTCGTCAACATCGTCGAGGAGGTTGGCCGATGATCCTGTTTCCCGCAATCGATTTGATCGGCGGCAGGGTCGTGCGCCTGGAGCACGGCGACCGCAGCCGTTGCAAGGTATATTCCGACGACCCCGTGGCCGTCGCCCGCTCCTTTGCCGAGCAGGGCGCGAGCTGGGTGCACGTTGTCGACCTGTCCGCCGCCTTTGGCGAGGACGAGGACGCATGCGCTGCCAACTCAGCGGCGATTAAGGCCATCTGCGGCGTCGACGGTCTGTCCGTGGACGTGGGCGGCGGCGTCCGCTCGCTCGCGCGCATCGACGAGTTGGCCGGCTACGGTGCGCGCCGCATCGCACTAGGCACGGTGCTCGTGACCGAGCCGGGTTTTGCCGAAGTGGCGGCCCAAGGCTTTGGCGAGCTGCTGGTGGCTGACATTGCCGCACGCGACGGCCAGGTCAAGGTGAACGGCTGGCGCGACGGCGCGGGTGTGGCGCTCGACGATGCCGTGGCGCAGCTTTCCGAGCTGGGCTTTAAGCATCTGGTGTATACCGACATCGCGCGCGATGGCATGCAGACGGGCATCGATGTGGCGGCGTATCGCCATGTTGCCAAGGTCGCGGGCTTTCCTGTCGTGGCTTCGGGCGGCATCTCTACGCTCGATGACATTCGCGCGCTGGCTGCGGTGGGTGAGGATGCTATTGAGGGTGCCATTACCGGCCGTGCGCTCTACGAGGGCAACTTTACGCTGGCCCAGGCACTGGTCGCCGCCCGAGGGGAGGAGTAGCCCATGCTTACCAAACGCGTGATTCCCTGTCTGGACGTCAAGGACGGCCGTGTGGTTAAGGGCGTCAACTTTGTGAGCCTGCGCGATGCGGGCGATCCGGTGGAGTTGGCGCGCGCCTACGACCGCGAGGGTGCGGACGAGGTCGTCTTCCTGGACATTACCGCCACGAGCGATAACCGTGCGACGACTATCGAGATGGCGGCGCATGCAGCCGAGGAGCTCGCTATTCCCTATACCGTGGGCGGCGGTTTCCGCGACTTGGCGGGCATGCGGACCATGGTTGCCGCCGGCGCCGACAAGGTGTCGCTTAACTCTGCCGCCGTGCGCGATCCGTCGTTGATTGGCCAGGCTGCCGCGGCGTTTGGCAGCCAAGCCGTGGTCGTGGCGATCGATGCCAAGCGCGTCGGTTTGCCCGGCGCATCTGGTGCCGACAAGTGGGAAGTCTTTACCGCAGGAGGCCGCAACGCCACGGGTATCGACGCGGTGGCGTGGGCCGAGGAGGCGGCTCGTCGCGGTGCCGGCGAGATCCTACTGACCAGTATGGATCGCGACGGCACCAAGGCCGGCTTTGACCTGGCGCTCACCCGCGCCGTGGCCCGCGCGGTGCCAATCCCCGTCATCGCGAGCGGCGGCGTGGGTACGCTCGAGCATTTTGCCGAGGGTGTGATCGAGGGCGAGGCCGACGCCGTGCTGGCGGCGAGCGTCTTTCACTTTGGAACCTTCAGCATCCGTCAAGTGAAGGAATATATGGCCAGCCAAGGAATCCCTGTGAGATTGGATTTTTAAATGGAGCAAGTGACAACTGCATCCGAGCTTAAATACGACGCCCGTGGGTTGATTCCTTGTGTGGTTCAGCAGTATGACACCGGCGAGGTGCTTATGGTTGCTTGGATGAACGAGGAGTCGGTGGGGCTGACGCTCAAGACCGGTACCACGTGGTTTTGGAGCCGCAGCCGTCAGGAGCTCTGGAACAAGGGCGCGACGAGCGGCAATATGCAAGAGGTCAAGGAGCTCTGGGCCGACTGCGATAGCGATACACTGCTGGTCAAGGTCGACTCGCCGGGTCCGGCCTGCCATACCGGCAACCGTACCTGCTTCTTTAAAAAACTCGCGTAGGGCGGGCGCTCGACTAGGTGCTTGGCCAACCAGAAAGGATTGAACCATGGGTGTGCGCACCGCGAATGTTCAGAATGGAAATATCGGTGAGACGCTGACAGGTCTGGCCGAGGTGATTCACGGTCGTCGTGATGCATCGCCGCAGGAGAGCTATACCGCGCGTCTGCTGACCGACGTCGAGGATGAGCTGCTCAAGAAGCTTGCCGAGGAGGCGAGCGAGGTGATCATGGCCTGCAAGGATAACGATCACGATCACATTCGCTACGAGGCCGGTGACCTGATCTATCACCTGCTCGTGACGCTCGAGCGCTACGGCATTACCCTCGACGAACTGGCCGGCGAACTCAACGCCCGCCGCCACTAGTCATTGGGGACGTTCTTAAACGACTAGTTAGGCGAGGGGTGTGGATTCCCATTCGCCGGTGGGGTGGGGGATATCGTAGGTTCGATAACCGCAGTCGTAGGCGTGGGCCTGGGCCTCGCGGATGTTCCAGCAGATATCGCAGGCGCGGTGTGCGTCCGAGCCAAAGGCGATGGGTACCTCGGCGTGGGCGAAGCAGCGCAACAGCCCCGTCGAGGGGTAATAGTCGTCGAGGCCCTTGCGCGGTGCGGCGGTCGAGACCTCAACGCGGCGACCCGTATCGTGGGCGCATTCGGCCATCTGCTCCCAGAACGGCGCGGGATCAAAATCGGGCGCAAAGCCTTCCTTCGAAAAGCGCATGATCAGGTCGGGATGAGCCATCACGTCAAAGTTGAGCGGGCTTTCGCAGGCGCGGCACCAGTCATCGACATAGAGCTCCCACACGCCGTGCACGCCCAGGTTTTCCCAAACGTGCAGGTCGGTGTCGTCGTCGATCCAACCGCAGCGCGAATCGGGCGTATCGGGGCGTGCGACACCCTCTGTCCCTGCCGTGCCCGCAGCGCCGGCTATGATATCGTCTGGGTTGCCAATCCAATGCACGCTACCCAGGCGTACGACGGCGCCCTGGGACCAGCGCTCAACCAAAGGCTCGCAGCCCTCGTACCAATCGCATTCAAAGCCATAGATAAGCTCGAGCTCCGGCGCGATCTGCGCGGCAAGCTTGCGAGCATCCTCAAAAGCCAGACGATGTGCCGGCAGGTCGCCCTCGGTAACCTGCACTTCGCAGTTGGCATCCATGCTGGCGGGCAGGGTGAGATGGTCGGTCGAGACCATGACGCGGCAGCCGGCCGCAGCAGCGGCGCGAACGTTGTCCTCAAACGAGGCATGTCCGTCCGAAAACGAGGTGTGGGTATGGCAATCGACCAGCGGGCAGGCAGACATTGCGACTCCTTTGCGTCAAGCGAATCCGCTCCATTGTAATGGTGCAGCTTTCAACACGCCGGGCACGCCGGAGCTCGAAATCGATTGGAAAGGCTGCGCGGCGCGCGGTGCGGCCCCGCTTGCGCTCTCAAAGCATGTACACCAGCCTCCAAAAGCTGCAAAAAATGACATGTTTGGAGGCTGATGTACATGTTTGGATAGGAGCGAGGGCGGCGACGGACGAAAGTCACGCCTGTGCCACGTCCGATGTGCTAGCGTTTGGGTGAATAAAACGAGCCCGTGCGGAAAGGATCCGGACCGTATGCAACGTGGAAGTACATCTCCGCTGTCCCGCGAGACCGATGCGCCCGAGACCATCGTCAAGCTGGAGTGCGACATCGACGATGCGTCGCCCGAGGTACTCGCCTATGCCGCCGACCGCCTGCGCGAGGCAGGCGCCCGCGAGGTGCACTGGCTGCCTCTCTACTGCAAAAAAGGCCGCCCCGGCTGGCAGCTGCAGGTGATCTGCTCGCATGAGGATATCGAACGCCTGCAGACGATTATCTTTTTGGAAACCACGACCAACGGCATTCGTCGCCAGGTCATGGAGCGTGTTTGCTTGCCACGTCGTTTTGAGCAGGTGGCGACGCCTTGGGGCGAGGTAGCCGTCAAGGTGGCCACCCTGCCCGACGGCAGTGAGCGTGCGGCGCCCGAGTACGAGGACTGCGCCCGCCTTGCCCGTGAGCACAACGTGCCGCTCCAGCGCGTGATACAGGCAGCACAAGCCGCGGCTCTGCAATTTGAGTGACACCGTCGGCGACGCGCCACACCCACCCCATCAACCCCACACCGAAAGGACTCCCCATGAAATACCTCATCGCCTCCGACATCCATGGCTCGGCATACTGGGCCGAGCGCCTCTGCACCGCCATCGAATCCGAGGAGCCCGACCGCATCGTGCTGCTGGGCGACCTGCTCTACCACGGTCCGCGCAACGACCTGCCGCGCGACTACGCCCCCAAGCGCGTGATTCCGCTGCTCAACGCCCTGGCTGACCGCATCATCGCGGTGCGCGGCAACTGCGACGCCGAGGTCGACCAGATGGTGCTCGACTTCCCCGTCATGGCGGACTACGCCACGCTGTTCGACGAAGCCGGCCGCGAGCTGTTCCTGACACACGGCCACGTCTTTGGCGCCGGCATGCACAACAGCGTCGACCACGCGCCCGCGTTGCCCGAGGGCTCCGCGCTCGTCTACGGTCACACACACATCAAGGTTAACGAGGAGAGCGCCGCGCATCCGGGCCTGTGGCTCTTCAACCCCGGCAGCGTGAGCATCCCCAAGGACGGCACGCACAGCTACGGCGTCTACGAGGACGGCGCGTTCCGCCACGTGATCCTGGAGGAGGACTAACCATGGCAGAGCACATGGCTCAGCAAAATGCCGAGGGCTCGCGCGACCTGTCCACGCTGGTCGACGCGTCGGCCGAGCTGCAGCATCTGGTGCAGACCATCTGGCGCCTACGCCAGCCCGACGGCTGTCCGTGGGACCGCGAGCAGACGCACCGCAGCATTGGCAAGAACATGATCGAGGAGGCCTATGAGGCGCTCGACTGCATCGAGGCCGACGATGCCACGCATCTGTGCGAGGAGCTGGGCGACGTACTCATGCAGGTAGTGCTGCATGCGCAGATTGCGGCGGACGCCGGCGAGTTTACGCTGGCCGATGTGGCACGCGATATCGACGCCAAGCTCATTCGCCGCCACCCGCACGTGTTTGGCGATGCGGATGCCGACAACTCCGATGAGGTGCTCAAGATTTGGGACGAGGTCAAGCTTGCCGAGAAGGCTGCCAAGGACAAGGCTGTGGCGGCGAGCGAGGCTGCGCCCGAAGGCCTGCTCGACGGCGTGCCCACGCACCTGCCGGCGCTGATGCAAGCTCAGAAGGTGTCGCGCAAGGCGGCGGCCGTGGGCTTTGAGTGGGAGACGGTCCAGGATGTGTGGGACGAGGTCGCCGAGGAGCGTGCCGAGTTTGAGGCCGAGGAGCCCGGCTCGCCCGAGCGCGAGATGGAGTTTGGCGACCTGCTCTTTGCCCTAGTCAACGTTGCGCGTAAAGAGGGGATTGACGCCGAGAGCGCCCTGCGCGCGAGCACGGCCAAGTTCCGCCGTCGCTGGGCTGCGATGGAGCAGATGGCGGCCGGTGCTCACGTGGATCTTGCCGAGCTTTCGACCCACGGCCTCAACGACCTGTGGGATGCCGCAAAGGCGGAGGAGTAAGACTGCGGGAACGACGGGCTGACGCGCCTCATCGTTCCCGATAAATTTTTTGATAATCAAGTGTATCCCTCGGCTAACTTAGGGCATAATGCAAAAAGTGCGACATGGCTAACTTACGGAGACGCACCGACGGTGCACGGTCAGCCGGTCGCTTGCATTCACTACGTTTCCAAGTGAGAGGGAGACAACATGAGCGATATTTTGGATGTCTACGGTCGCGAGGTGCTCGACAGCCGCGGCAACCCCACCGTCGAGGTCGAGGTCGTGCTCGAGGACGGCAGCTTCGGCCGCGCGATGGTGCCTTCGGGCGCTTCGACCGGCGCCTTTGAGGCATATGAGCTGCGCGACGGCGACAAGGGCCGCTATCTGGGCAAGGGTGTCTCGCAGGCCGTCGAGCACGTCAACAACGAGTGCGCTAACGCCGTCGTGGGCCTCGATGCTTTCGACCAGCGCGCCGTCGATGCCGCGCTGGTCGCCGCGGACGGTACCCCCAACAAGACCAAGCTCGGTGCCAACGCCATTCTGGGCGTGTCGCTGGCCGTTGCCCGCGCCGCTGCCGAGTCGGCGGGTCTTTCGCTGTACCAGTATCTGGGTGGCGTCAACGCCCACCTGCTGCCCACACCTATGATGAACATTCTCAACGGCGGCGTGCATGCCGACAATAACGTCGACTTCCAGGAGTTCATGATCATGCCGGTGGGCGCCCCGAGCTTTGCCGAGGGCCTGCGTTGGTGCGCCGAGGTCTATCACACCCTCAAGGGCGTGCTGCACGAGGCCGGCCTGGGCGGCGGCGTGGGCGACGAGGGCGGCTTTGCGCCCAACCTCAAGACCAATGCCGATCCGTTCGAGTACATCACCAAGGCCGTGGAGAAGGCCGGCTTTAAGCCCGGCGTCGACTTCATGTACGCCATGGACCCGGCCTCGACCGAGTTCTACAATGCCGAGACCGGCATGTACGAGCTCAAGGGCGAGGGCGTGGAGTACACGAGCGCCCAGATGGTTGATTACTGGGAGAAGCTCGTCGACACCTACCCCATCATCTCCATCGAGGACGGCATGGCCGAGGAGGACTGGGACGGCTGGGTCGAGCTTACCCGCCGCATTGGCAACAAGGTGCAGCTGGTGGGCGACGACCTGTTCGTCACTAACACCGAGCGCCTCAAGAAGGGCATCGAGCTGGGTGCCGCCAACGCGATCCTGGTCAAGGTCAACCAGATCGGCACGCTCACCGAGTCGCTCGAGGCCATCGAGACCGCCAAGGAGGCCGGCTACGCCTGCATCGTGAGCCACCGCTCCGGCGAGACCGAGGACTCCACGATCGCCGACCTGGTCGTGGGCGTCAACGTCGGCCAGATCAAGTCGGGCGCCCCGTGCCGCAGCGACCGTATCGCCAAGTACAACCAGCTCATCCGCATCGAGGACGAGCTTGAGGGCAGCGCGCGCTACGCCGGCAAGGCCGCGTTCTACAACATTCGCTAAACGGGCGAATTTGGCGAGGGGGAGGCTGATTCGGTTCCGCCCCGCCTTGGCTGGACGCCGCAAAGCGCTGTGGGCGCTGGGCCATATGGCTCAGCGCCTTTTTTATGTCGAGCAAAGGCTGGCGAAGGCGGTGCGGGATCTCGTGCTATAACTAGAATACTTAGCGCAAACAAACCTCAACCGCACAAGGCGCACATGGATCAGATTTACGACAACAGGTACTATTCCGCCGGTTCGCGCGAGCCGTCGCCTCGCCGTGCGCGCACGGTGCAGCTCGGTGGGTCCGCCTACGCTGGTGCCGACCGCTCCATGCAGCGCCTGACAAGTACCTCGCGCCCCAATGCTCAAGTGAATACTTCGGCAGATGGGCCGGTGCGCCCGGCACGTTCGACACATGCGTCGCATCCCTCGGCTCAAACGCACGACAGGTCGAGCAGGCCCTCGAGCCGTCTTTCGGGCTCGGACTTTATGCACTTCGCCAACGACAACGCGGTGGTCAAGGCAATCTATGACTTTACGCATGGCTCTCTGCGTCCGCTGTTTATCGGTATCGTGGTGGCTCTGGCGCTCGTGAGCCTGTATTTCCCCGTGCGCGACCTGTACGTTGCAAAACGCTCGAACGACATCTTGGCCAAGCAGGTCGAGATTCGCGAGCAATACAAAGATGAGATGAAAAAAGACACTGACAAGTGGCTCTCGGAAGAGGGCATTAAGGATCGGGCACGGGAACTGGGCATGGCGATGCCCGGCGAGAAGAGGATTGAAGTGCTGGGCCTGGACGATGATTCGGATTCGTCGTCGGCTGAAAAGAAGTCGTCGAACGCCAAGAAGGCCAGCGAGGTGGCCAAGGAGATCGAAGAGGTCGGCAAGGACGCGCCGTGGTACATTCAGACGCTCGACATGCTGTTTGGATTTAACGGCGTCGAGGGTCAGACGGTCGCGTCCAGCGGCGAGTAGGCGAGTAGCGCCCGGAGGGGAGCCCGCAATGACAAATTGCAAACGATATAAGGTGGCCGCGATTGACCTGGGAACGGTGTCGTCGCGACTGGTGTTGGCGCAGGTCGAGGCAGGGGCGATCGTGGAATCGTCCAAGCATACCGAGATCACCGACTTGGGCGAGGGCGTGGACGCGACGGGGCGCTTTTGCGAGGCGGCCGTTGAGCGCGTGCTCGCTGCGTGCCGCATGTTTGTGGACGAAGCCCGTACCTTTGGGGCCGCGTGCGTCTGTACCACCTGCACGAGTGCAGCGCGCGATGCGTCCAACGCCGCGCTGCTGCTGGACGGTCTGCGCGAGCTGGGGCTTGAGCCGCAGGTGATTCCGGGTGAGGTCGAGGCGCGCCTGACGTTTTTTGGCGTGGCGCACGACTTTGCCGGCGAGCGCATCATTGTTGCCGATTCGGGCGGCGGATCCACGGAGCTCGCGACGGGCGTCTATGCGCCGGAGCGTGGCGTCTTTGCGCTAGAAGGGACGCGCTCGCTGGACATTGGCTGCCGCCGTGTGACCGAGCGGTTTTTCTCTGCACTGCCGCCAACGGACAGTGAACTTGCCGCCGCTGGCGCATGGGCGGGCGAGCAGTTCGGGGCTTACTTTGAGGGCCTGCCTGTCGACTTTGAGCGCGCCGAGCGCCTCGTCGCGGTGGGCGGTACCGTTACCACGCTCGTGGCGCTGGTCCACGAACTGGAGCCGTACGACTCGAACTTTGTGCACCTGCGCGAGCTTTCGATGGAGCAGATCTCGGCCGCTATCGAGCGCATGTCTGCGTTGGATGTTGCAGGCATCGCCGCGCTACCGGGTGTACAGCCCAAACGCGCGGGCGTGATTCTGGCCGGCGCCGTGGTGATCCGCGAACTCATGCGTGCCGGCGGCTACAAGACGCTCACCGTAAGCGAGAACAGCCTACTCGCCGGCATGGCCGCCACCATCAACGAGACTCTCGACGGCGCGACCCCCACCATCGGCTGGACCCCGAGCCTGAGTGCTCTTTAACCGTCTTCCTCTGAGTTGCGGTGAAATAGTTCCTAAATAAGCTGGTAAACGGTATAAACAGGATCTATTCCACCGCAACTTAGAGCCCCGCCGGCGTGTAAAAGAAACGAGCCCGCATCCCTGGGGGACGCGGGCTCGTAAAAACCAAATGGTAGGGGCGGTGGGACGTCCGCGCATTTGCTGCGCAAATCCGCACCGGCTTCGGCTGCCTGCCGGCGTCCTCGCCGGCTCGCTACGGACGCTGCGCGTCCGCTTGACGCTCGCCCCCTCGCGGGTTCGAGCCCCACCGGCATCCAAAAGAAACAAGCCCGCATCCCTGGGGGACACGGGCTCGTAAACAATACATGGTAGGGGCGGTGGGACTCGAACCCACAATCCTTGCGGCGAGAGATTTTAAGTCTCCTGCGTATGCCAATTCCGCCACGCCCCCGTGAGACTAGAAGTCTAGCACAAGCCGTCCGTTACGCGTTGACGGCCATCGAGTGTTGGCCCGACTTCTCCAGGAACTCCTGGAACTTGGCTTCGTCGCCTTTGTTCTTGTACTGCAGGGCCAGCAGGTACTCCAGTCGGCAGCGCTTGACTGGGTCGTCGCCGACATCCTCGAGCATGCGCTCCAGCTCGGGAATGTCGTTGTGGCGCTTGAGGATCATCGTGTCGTACATCAGTTGGCATTCGTGCGCGACTGCCTCGGCCTGACCGCCCTCAAAGCCCTTGATCTCGTGCAACAGCTCCTTGGACTTTTTGCGGTCCTCCTGGCCAACGTAGTAGTTAAAGGCCTTAATCACCAGGTCGACACGCTGCATCTTGGGGAGGTTGAGCCCCAGCAGCAGGTCGAACATCTCGCTGGCGCGCTCGTGGTCCTCGCGCAGCAGATAGGAGTTCAGGCGCAGGTAGTCGCGGTTATAGCGCGGGTACAGCATGCTGGTGAGTTTGGCGTCGAGCAAACGATCGAACTCGTCCCACTGCTTGGCGGCCATAAGCTGCTGCAGGCGCTTGAACGTTGTGCGTTTTTTGACGCTAAAGAACACCGACACGGCGATGCAGATGATAACGACAGCGGTCCAGAGTGTGCGGGAATCGGGCATATTAGGGTCCTTAGTCGCTCATAAAGCGAGCGGTATAACAACACGTACTAGATGTATTATACGCAGTGCGCAGGCAAACTGGCATAAAAGTGCATCGAGGCCGAGCGCCATCGCTCGCTGCGGTACACTTACCTAAAGTAAACCACGAAGGGAGACATTACCTATGAAGAAGATTGTTTTGGCTTGCGGTGCTGGCGCTGCTACTTCCACGCTTGTTGCCCAGAAGGTCGCCACCATGCTCGACGCCAACGGTTACGCCGACAAGTACGAGATCGTGCAGTGCGCCATCTCCGAGGCCAAGGACGTTTGCGACGAGGGCGCCGATCTGCTGATCGCCACCACCGTTGCCCCCGAGGGCCTTACCTGCCCGTACGTGAGCGGCGTGCCCTTCATGACCGGCATGAACCGCGTCGCTGCCGAGAAGGCCGTTCTTGACGTCATGGCTCAGTAGGCGCTGACTGCATGAGTGAGCAGAACGCCAATCCGGTCGAGCTCTTTGGCATGCGCGTTGCCCATGTGGGCATTAACGCCACCGACCCGGCAGACGCCTTGGAGATCGCGGAGCTGTTCTCGATGATGATGGGTCTGCCCGTTATCGAGACCCCGGTTTCGTACTTTAACGATTCGCTGGTCGAGATCATGAAGCAGAACGGGCGTGGCGCCAAGGGCCACATCGGCTTTGCCGTCAATGACATTGACGCAGCAGAGAAGTGGTTCGTCGAGCGCGGGCTCGAGGTCAACGAGGAGTCGCGCGTGCTGCTGCCCGACGGCGGCACCAAGCTCGTGTACTTTAAGCGCGAGTTCGCCGGCTTCGCCGTGCACCTGTGCCGCGAGTAGCGCATAAGCTGCTACAGCTAGCAAAAAGGGATAGGGCCGCGTGGCCCTATCCCTTTATTTATGCCGAGGGGCTTCCTAGCGCGGCAGGCGAATCGTAAAGCGGCTGCCGACGCCCTCGACCGAGGTCACGCCGATGACACCGCCATGGCTATCGACGATCCACTTGGCAATGGCAAGCCCCAGACCCGAGCCCTGCGCGCCGGCATCGCGTGCGTTGTCGGCGCGGTAGAACCGTTCAAACGCATGAGCTGCGGATTCCTGGTTCATGCCGATACCCTCGTCCTCAACACTTATGTCGATCGTGCCCATGCTCGCATCGGGCGCTACGCCAAATGTGACGGTCGTTCCCGCATCCGAGTACTTGGCGGCGTTTTGCACGATCACGCGCAGAGCCTGCTTCACGAGCGCCACGTCAACGGGCGCGTCGCAGCGCGGGTCGCTGACAAGTGCAGCGTCAAAGGCCAGCCGATACGTGTGCTCGGTATCGATCATCTGCGATTCCTCGCATACCTCGTCGACCAGTGCGGCCAGGTTGGTATCCGCACGCCGCAGGACCGTGCGCCCGGCATCGCCGCGCGCCAAAAACAGCAGCTGCTCCACAAGCTCTTGCATGTGCTCGCTTTCGGCCTTGAGGGACGCGATGGACTCCGCCAGCACGTCCGGATCGTCTTTGCCCCAGCGGTCGAGCATGTTTACGTAGCCCTGAATCACCGCGATGGGCGTTCGTAGCTCGTGGCTTGCATCGTTGACAAAGCGCATCTGCTGCAGCTTTGCCTCTTGCATCTGGTGCAGCAGGCGGTTGAGCGCGACCTCGATGCTTGCCAGGTCTGCGTCGCCGGTGGTGACGCTCGGCGAGTCGACGCTTGCGCGCTCGATGGCCTGCTCCAGCGTTTCCATCTTGCCGCCGGAGAGCTGCATGCGGCCGAGTTCGTCCACGCGCAGGGCCAGATCGTTGAGCGGCGCCATGGTGCGGCGCACGCGGCGGGCGCCGCCGAGCATGTTGAGCACGCTGATGACCTGCCAACCCACAACGACAAGGTAGAGAGGCCATAGCTTGACCAGATCCTGCGCGAGGGGGAAGGTCTTGGTGGTACGCGCAAGCTCGACGGTATAGGTAAGCGTTGTCAGATCCCAGCCGCGTGCTGGCGTCAGCGACATGCCGTGAACGGTGGCGCCTGGAATCCATCCTGCGGTAAACGCGCCGTCGGGTAGCGTCTGGTTGTATCCATAGACGAGGATCGCCGCCGCAACAAGCAGCAGTAACAGATCCAGCCAGACGTAGCTTACCAAGCGGCGCCACATGTAGCTCCAGTTGATGGCGCGGGCGATGGAGGTGACGCGCTTGGTCTCGGCGTTACGCGCGGCAGACATAGCCCACCCCGCGCACGGTCTGGAGGATGCGGACACCGCCAGCGTCCTCGATCTTGGCGCGCAGGTGCGCGATGTGCACGTCGACGTTGTTGGTGTCGCCCACGTATTCGTAGCCCAGCGCCTCGTGCGCGATGCGCTCGCGTGTGAGCACGGTGCCGGCATGTGCCATAAGCAGGGCGAGGACGTCGAACTCGCGGGCTGTCAGTACGATGGGCGAGCCGCCGACCGTGACTTCGCGGCGGTCGGGATCGAGCGCGACCGAGCCCACGACGAGCGCGGCGGGGGAGGGCGAGGCGGATGCCTGGGCCGAGCCGCCGGCCAGGGGCATCGCAATGGTACCGGCGCCCACGCCGCCCACTACGTTCGCCCCGGCACCGATGCCGCCAACGCCCGAAGCCGCCCGCACGGCCTCCGAGCGCTTTAGCGCCACGCGGATCCGTGCGAACAGCTCCTCAATCGCAAACGGCTTGGTCAGGTAATCGTCAGCACCGGCGTCGAGCCCGGCCACCTTGTCCATCACGGCATCGCGCGCGGTGACCATAATCACCGGCACATCCTTGTGCTTGCGGACGCGTCGCAGCACCTCCATGCCGTTGAGCTGCGGCAACAGCACATCGAGCAGAATCAGATCGTAGTTGCGCTCCAGCGCCAGGTCAACGGCGGTGCGGCCATCGGCAGCGTGTTCCACCTGATAGCCCTCGTGCTCAAGCTCGAGCGTCACAAAGCGGGCGATTTTCTCTTCGTCCTCTACGATCAGGATTCGTGCCATACGTGCCCCTATCTGCGATTACTTGTCGTCGTTCAGATTTTGCTTGATGCCGTCCGCGGCATCGGCGGCGTGGTCCATCAGGTTGTTGATGCTGCCGGGCACGTCGCCGTCGCTGTCGATGCGGTAGCGCATGCCAAAGAACAGGCCAATCAGCATCAGCCATATCGTGGCGCCCCAGGCAAACAGCGCGACGATGGGGATCAGGATGGGAATGTTGAGGATGATCGCGTCGCGGCGCGTGGCGATAAACTTGGTGTCCAGGCTCAGGCGGAAGAGCTTTTTGAGGTACTCCCACACGCTGTCCATCTTCTTGGAGAAGTCGGTCTTTTCGCTCGACTTCTCGTAGGCGGCCTGCGCGGCGACCATCTCGGCTGAGGGCTCATCGACTGGCGCGGATTCGGTGGCGGCGTGCGCCGACGTGGTCTGCGTCTTGCCCTGCGACTCGAGCCAAATGATGGCGTCCAAAACGTTGCCGTCGGCGGCGTCGAGCGCGGCCTTGGCATCGGTGTAGCTCACGTTGCACTTGGTGCGGATGGTTTCAACTTTTTCGAGGTCGTCCATGACCTGTCCTTTCGTTCGATGGGCGCGACGCCGGGCGATTTGCCCGGGCGCGAGCGTTGCGTTCGGCGGCCTGCGTTGCGCGACGCTGCCCCGCCCTTGGTCGAACTCTATAGTGCAGGTTATAGATTAAGCGATTCTTGAGCCAAGATTAATGTTGGATGAGTTTTTGCGCGGCGGTGGGGAAGTATTGGACCTCGATAGCGGGGGATGGGGTGCCGGTAGTAAAGCGGTGTCAAGGGTTGGTCGAGCGGGCGGTTTTTAGGCGACTGGGACATGGCGGGCGGTCGATCACCTATACTGGTTGGGCTCAACTGGAGAGGTGATAACTAGTTATGAAATCAATCAATGTTGCAGCGGCAATTATTCAGAAGGACGGGAAAATCCTGAGCTGCCAGCGTGGCTACGGCGAGTTTAAAGACGGCTGGGAGTTTCCGGGCGGCAAGCTCGAGCCGGGCGAGACCGGCGAGCAGGCAATCGTGCGCGAGATTCAAGAAGAGCTCGAGGTCACGATCGGTAACCTCGACTATCTTTGCACGGTCGAACACGATTACGAGACGTTCCACCTGTCGATGCAGTGTTACCTAGCTACCATCCTTTCGGGGGAGTTCAAAGAGCACGCTCACGAGGACATGAAGTGGCTCGATACCAATAACCTGTGGGATGTCGATTGGCTTCCGGCGGACGTTAAAGTCGTTAGGGAGCTCGAAAAGAAACTCGGACTTAACGGACTTAAGTAAGAAAGGAGCGGGCGCCACATGGTGCCTCGCTCCTTTTTGTTACTCGGCTTCACTAAGATCGCTGAGCATAAACTCGTAAATGTCCTGACGCACGGGCGCATTGAGTTCATATTCGATTTCGACGGCGTTGTCGCCGCTCTTAGTTTTAATAGCTTTGAACTCGCCAGTCGGATGCATTTCGCCTAAGAAATAGAACTCCTTACCGCCCTTATCGTCCTTGTTCTTACGCATAAACAAATACGTCTTCAGGCCGTTTCCTGGCCATGTCTGCAGGCGCTGAATCTCGGGGGAGTTGAGCGTGCGGTTGTTCTTAGAGATTGCAACTAGCTTACTCGGCGAAACAAAGCGGTCTTCATACTGAATGGACTCGCTAATGTCGGGTGCCTTGTCATAGTTAATAAACACGGGGAATGTATTGGTCTTCTCGTCGTAGAAGTAGCCGCCAAGATTTTGGCCGTTGATGTTCTTTTCCCAGTTCATCAAGCGGCAAACCTCTTCGTACGTGTACTTGGCGTTGAGAACGAAATTCGTGTTTTCGTATGTTTCGGCATAGCCGAGTCGGTTACGCGCAATGCCAAAATCCAGCACCTCGAGAATCTGACGCTTGAACTCTGCGTTGCGCAGGGCGCTCGCAAACACTTCGGTCAGACGAGGTCCGCATCCATCGTCAATAAGCAGGGAAACGAAGTCCTTGGGAGTGGCGAAGTCGCCCTTAAGGACTGCGATTGCTGACCTAACGGCGCTGTCCCTAAGTTGTGCACGGTAGTTCCTAAGCGCAGCCTCGCGCATATGCCGGTAGCCCTCGTGTCCGGCTTCGACGAGCGTTTGAAGCAAATAGAGGTCTTCGAAACGCTTGCCCGCGGCGAGCTTTTGAGAAATAAATTTGAGAATCTTGGTTTGATCAGAGGAAAATTGAACCGTGTAGTCCGGCTCGTATTTAGATAGAAATGCGTGGTAGGACCCCAAGCCGCTATTCTTGAAGATAAGCAGCGGATCGATGGAGCCGTTACGATCAAATTCGAGCAGCGAGGGAATCTTGCCGAGTCTTTGGCGCAAGTCGAGATATTCGTTTTTCAAAAACCTGACGGAGGTGAAATCGCCGCCATCGATGGCCTTGTAGATGCGTGCCTCGGAAATACGATCGAAGCTCACGGTCGAGCATCCGGGGATCGTCGAATCGCCCTCTTGGACGAGACGGCGCAGGCGATCTTTGTTGTACGTTTTGTCACCCGAAAGCGCGATGGGCACCAAAAAGTTGTTCTGGTAGTTGCCAATAAAGTCGAGCACCAGTGTGTATTCCTTACCATCATTCAGACGCAAACCTCGTCCGAGCTGTTGAATAAAGATGATTGCGGAGTCGGTGCGTCGAAGCATGATGATCTGATTGAGCGAGGGGATGTCGACGCCTTCGTTCATGATATCGACCGAGAAAATATACTCGAGCTCGCCGGCTTCAAGTCGGCTGATAGCGGCATCGCGGACTTCATCGGGATCTTGACCGCTAATCGCAGCCGTTCGATATTCGAGAGCGTTGAATTTGCGCGACAGTTCTTTGGCCTCGGCGTTTCGATTGCAGAAAATTAAGCCCCTGCGGTTGCTTTTGGCGACGCTATATTCTTCGATCTTCTCGGTGATGTGACGCACACGCTCGTCGGACGTTAAGCGCCCGAACAGGGCGGTATTTTCGACCGTCTCATCGTCAATCTCCAGATCGTGAACGCCAAAATAATGGAAGGGGGCTAGCATCTCCTCGGACAAAGCGTCCTGCAGCGTGATCTGGAACGCGATGACGTGATTGAAAAGGGCAAAGACGTCATAGCCGTCGGTGCGATTGGGTGTAGCAGTCATGCCCAGATAAAACCGAGGCGTAAAGTGCGACATGATGGATTGGTAGCCCTGAGATCCCGTGCGGTGGGCCTCGTCGACGACGATGTAGTCGAACTCATCGGGACGGAAATCGCTCAGATGTTTGGCGACCGAAGAACACATGGCAAACACACAGGTAGCATTGCTTGTATTCTTGCCAGTTTGATAGGTGTCGAACGTATAGGTACTACCTAAGAGCCGTTCGTAGCTTGCACGGGAGGCGTCGATAATGCGCCGGCGGTGCGCAAGAAAGAGGACGCGCCGGGGTTTAGTTGCGAGCACGTCGAACGCCGAAAGGAAGGTCTTGCCAGTGCCGGTTGCCGAGACCAGCAGGGCGCGAGTCTCGCCCTTACGGTGGATTGCGCCGAGCGCCTCAAGGGCGCGCTGCTGCATTTTATTGGGCTTGATTTCTTCGAGGTCGTTCGTGGTTGGGCTAACAGTTGCCTGGAACGTCGGTTTCGATTTGGGCTTTGTCGGACGCGCCGATCGATATGCGGCATAGTTGTCAATCCAGTCTTGGGAAAGCGCAACAGTCGAGGCGTCGCTCCACAGCGAATTGAACTCACCTCTAAGCTCTCCGAGCAAGCGGCTGTTTTCAACGGTCTGGTACAGCACGTTCCATTCTTTATTACAGGTGAGGGCGGTCTGCGTCATGTTGGAGCTGCCGACGATGACCGTGCTGGTTTCGCCCTTATCAAAAATGTATCCCTTAGCATGCAAATTACCCTGGAATACGCGAACTTCTATGTTGCCGTATTCCAGGAGCTTGCGAAAGGCATCGGGTGAGTTGAAGTTGAGATAGGTGGACGTGAGCAGCCTGCCCTTAATGCCACGCTGCTTGAGCTCCTGGAACGTCTCGACTAGGATTTGAAGGCCGCCGTCTGCAACAAAAGCTACGCAAAAGTCAAAAGAGCTGCAGGTTGAGAGCTGCTCCTTCATAACGGATAGTAGTGTTCCGCCTGTCGCCTTCGAGTTGGCGATGAGCTTGGGTGAATCGTTCTCGCGTGCAAGTGAGTCGAATTCAATATCAATCTGCTGCTGCGTAGTCATCCCGGCCAAACCTTTCGAAAGACTATGTTGGCGCCAGGATAACAGATCGATCGTTCGTGTTTTGGGCGTATGTGATTTTTAGACTATCGGCTACTCGAGTTTGTGGCTGCGGCCTTGGTGCCGTGTCTTGCTGGGCCTCTCTCTATCTATATGTATGTGTTTTCGTCTTATAGGCTGCTGGGAGAAGTCCTGCCCCCAAGATTCCGCGCATGCCATGGCTCCGTGTCGGCCATGTGGCAAGCTGCTTGTCATAGCCTCGCCGGAATCCGACTGCAAATGGCCACGGACGGATATGCAGGGTCTTGTCGCTACGTGAGAAAAACTTGCAAAACTCGCAAGTTCTTGTCATGCTGTGAGAAAAACTTGCAGATTGGGGCGGGCGATGGATAAACGGATGGTTCCTAGAAATCGATATCTCGAAAAGTTGATCGCCTTTCGTGATGCGGATGTCATCAAGGTCGTAACGGGTATGCGCCGTTGTGGCAAATCGACGCTTCTGGACATGATGCGCAAACATCTTGAGGATAACGGCGTTCCATCCGAATGTCTTTTGACCTTTAAGATGGAGTCGTTTGAGCTGGAGGGCGTGCGTGATTGGCGAGAGCTTTACCGCCACGTCGACGGCCTAATGCCTGCTGGTAAGAGGTGCTATCTCTTCTTCGACGAGCTCCAGGAGGTTGCCGGATGGGAGAAGGCGATTAACGCACTTCGTGTCGACCGGGACTGCGATATATATGTTACGGGCTCGAATGCTTTTCTCCTCTCGTCAGAGATTGCGACCTTAATCTCGGGCAGGTATGTCGAGATTCGGATGCATCCGCTCACTTTTTCGGAATATGTCGACTTTCTCGGTCCGACTGACGTCACGAATAGGCTCGCTGTTTTTGGTCGGGAGGACATCGTTGCGCTCGACGATCTTCTCGACCGTTATCTTACGTTTGGAGGCCTGCCGTTTCTTGCTGCTTCAAAGCTACCGGAGCAGGAAATGAAGGACTATACCTGGAGCACGTACCAAACAATCGTCGGGCGCGACATTTTGGCTCGCGAGGCGCGTCGGGGTAGACGGTCGGTGACGAGCAGGAGTGTGCTCGACCGCGTCACTTCCTACTTGGCTGATAACATTTCAAACCCGACATCAATTAATAAGATCGTTGGAACGCTGGCAGAGAACGGGGCGAAATCCTCGCACGGCGTCGTGGACACTTGTGTGTCTGCCCTTGAGGAGACCTATATCTTCTCGCACGCGCGCCGATTTGATATTAAGGGTCGGGACATTTTGAAGACCGGTGGCAAGTTCTACATTGAGGATCTGGGGCTTCGAGCTTTCTTGGATGGGTATCGCGGCAGCGACAGCGGGCGTGTTCTCGAAAATGCTGTTTACAATCGCCTTGTCTATGACGGATACCAGGTCTTCACGGGTCATCTTCGAGATGCCGAAATCGACTTTGTTGCGATAGGCGACGGCTCGGATCGTAAGTTTATTCAGGTCACAGAGTCGATTGACGAGGAGGCGACGCGCAAGCGCGAACTGCGTCCATTTGAGCTCAGGTCGCTCGAGAAGATTACGGGCGGTTACGAGAAGATCATCGTCGTTCGTCAGGGGAGCCATCCGACCGACATCGACGGCATCAAAATCGTTTCTGCAGTCGATTTCTTAATGGGTAGGCTTGGGGCTTAGGGCGTTTGGAGCGCATCTTTTTCTATGCCTAGCGACATTGCCGCAGTTCGTGACGCCGCCGGCTTCTTCCTTTCCGTCGGGCGGCACCAACTCAGCTGATCCGTTGGGGACGGAGGAAAGCGGATCATTTTCGGCGCGCCGCAGGTGATGCGAATCCTGCGGCGCGCTGTTTTTTGTGCGAGGGCTTTCAGCTGTGTCCGCACGACATGTGACACTTACCCTGCCGCTCTGCTCTGCCGCGGCGGCGCGAATTCAAGCAACGACCCTCTAAGGAGTTCGATATCGATGAGTGACAACACCAAGCACCTTGCAAAGAAGTGCGCCAAGGACGCGGGGCCGTGCCTCGCGCTGTGCGTAGCCGGCGCAGCGGTCGCGCTGCTGGCTGTTCTGGGGCCATTTGACGTGCTCCGAAGTGCCAGTTCTCTGCACGTTTGCATGGCCCTTGCCGGCGCCATGATGACCGGCGGCGTGCTCGATTTGATTTTTTGGGTGCTCGACCCGTTTGGATGGAAGAACGAAAGGTAAGCCCTAAGGGACGGAAGGGCTGGAACGGTTTGCTTGGCGATCGTGCAGAATGTGGGCTAGCGACTTACAGGGAAGTGGTGATCCGATGACGGTCTATGTGACAGGCGATATTCACGGCGGTGCCGACATGCAAAAGCTGCGCGATTGGGAGCTTGGGGATAGCCTGACGAGCGACGACTATCTGATTGTCGCGGGCGACTTTGGCTTTCCGTGGGATTTCTCTGCCGAGGAATGCGCCGATATCGCTTGGCTGGAGTCGCGCCCCTATACGTTGCTGTTCGTCGACGGCAACCACGAACGTTTCGATCACTGGGCGGAGCGCCCCATGGAGTTGTGGCACGGTGGGCTGACGCAGCGCCTGTCGGATACCTCGCCCATACGGCGCCTGACGCGCGGCGAGGTTTTTGAGCTCGACGGCTCAACGATCCTTACCATGGGCGGCGCCACGAGCGTGGATAAAGAATACCGCATTCCGTATTCCAGCTGGTGGCCGCAGGAACTGCCGGACGAGCGCAACTTTGAGGAAGCGCGGGCAAAGCTCGACAGCGTGGGTTGGAAGGTCGACTACGTGATCACCCACACCTGCTCTACGCGCATGCTTTCGCCCACGCTCTATCCGGCACCTGGCTGGAATTGCCCCGACGTTGACCGACTTACGGCATTTTTCGATGGGCTGGAAGACCGCTTGGACTACAAGCGCTGGTACTACGGGCATTTTCATCGGGATGCCAACCCAGCCGAGCGCCACACCGTGCTCTATGACTGCATCGTTCGCCTGGGCGACGAACTCCAGCCTTGGGATGTTGCGTAGGAGTGGGGCGTATTTGGCTACTCGGCCGTTATGGTGATGTTTTCCCGGTGTGCGCGGATGACGTCCCAGCTAAAGTGCTCGACCAGTTGCTTGGCTGTACATGGCGTGGTGTCCGGTGCGATGCCTGTTTGTCCGGCGAGCCAGCCCAGCAGTGCTTCGGGCGTGCCAAAGCGGGCGCGGAGTTCGCCCAGGTCCAGATCGCGGTCGCGCTTGGAAAGGCGACGGCCATCCGGCGACATGAGCAGCGGAATGTGCGCGTAGCGCGGTGTGGGCAGTCCCAGCAGATGTTGCAGATAGATCTGGCGCGGCGTGGAACCAAGCAGGTCGCATCCGCGTACGATCTCGGTGACGCCCATGGCGGCGTCGTCGACCACCACGGCCAGCTGATAGGCAAACACGCCGTCGCTGCGACGCACTAAAAAGTCGCCGCACTCGGTGGCGAGTGCCTCGCATTGGGCTCCGTACGTGCGGTCAATGAATTCGACCACATCGTCTGCGAGGTCGTCGACGGCGGGCACGCGCAGGCGCGTGGCCGGAGCACGCAGGATGCTGCGGCGGGCAACCTCCTCGGCAGAAAGGCCTCGGCAGGCGCCGCGGTAGATGGGCGTGCCGTCGCTCGCGTGCGGCGCGCTCGCGGCGTGGAGTTCGGCGCGCGTGCAAAAGCAGGGATAGGTGAGGCCGGCGTCTTGTAGCTGGCGCAGGGCGCTTTCGTACAGGTCTAGACGATCGTGCTGGTAGTAGGGGCCTTCGTCCCACTCAAGCCCCAGCCAGGCTAGGTCGTCAATCAATTGGGCAGCAAGTTCCGGGCGCTTGCAGCGATCGTCCAGGTCCTCGATACGCAACACAATACGACCGCCTTGGCTGCGGGCCGAAAGCCATGCGCACAGGCAGCTGAACACGTTGCCCAGGTGCATACGGCCCGAGGGCGACGGGGCAAAACGGCCCACGACGGGCGCGGGGGTGGGGGCGAGCTTGCTGTTGGTCGCCGTCGACGTGGCCACGGCGGGTGTTGCTATGTTGCATGCGTTGATATCCATGCGGACGAGTATAGCGCGGGGTGCGGTGGGGGAGACGCTGCCGTGGCCTGCAAGTTGCCGTGGCCGCGCGTTGCGCGTGCCGGACCACCGGCTCGACAGCTCGATCGCTGCCCGCCAGCCCAACCCCTCAAACGACAGAAACCCCGGCAGCTCTTCGCAACTGCCGGGGTTTCCGCGGAAAAGGGGGACATGATCCTCAAGCGAACGGCAAAGGGGCAAACCGTTTTCGCTCAACTGCTTTATGCCCCTCGCTCGCCGGCTTAATCGGCTAACGCCGCGCCCACACAAAGCCGCTACACCTGTGACGGAGCTATGAAGTGGTATCTATTGCCGGAGCGGGCTATGCCAAGGAGTGTCCCAGATTACCGGCAGATAAGGAACGTCCCCAGGTGCCGGCCGCGGGCGTGACTTTCGTCCCGTTTGATACTCCGCTGACCTAGATGTTCGTCACATGAACCCGCAAACGTGGGACAATGACGCTACTGGTATCACAGACAAAGGATGTGCCTATGAACGCCCCCGTTGCCAAGACCTGTCGGCAGCGCTGCCCGTTTGCGCGATTTGCTTCCATTTGCGCGCTCGTCGCGTGCGCGCTGTTTCTGTTGCCCGCCGTTGCACGTGCCGACGGGTATTCCATGACCCAAACCTACATCAGTGCCACGGTCGAGGCCGATGGATCGCTGACCGTTGTCGAGGGACGCCAGTTTGATTTCGACGACGACATCAACGGCGTGTTTTGGGAGATCAATACGGGCACCAACCAGCAGGGCGGCACGGCGGACGTTGACGTGCTGAGTGTCGAGGAAGAGGACACCGCGTTTAACAAAGTCGATAGCGCGAACAAGGGCGATTCTGGCGTCTACACGGTCGAGCAGGCCGGTGACGGCGTAAGGATTAAGGTGTTCAGCCCCCACGAGAGCGGCGACAGCGCGATCTATTACGTGAGCTATTCCATGACCGGTGCGGTCATGAACTGGGCCGATACCGCCGAGCTCTACTGGAAGTTCGTGGGCGACGGCTGGTCTGCGGATTCCGACGATGTCGAGATGGAAGTGCGCTTCGCAAATGCCGCTGCCGGGACGGCGGCCGTCAAAGGCGATAACTTCCGCGCATGGGGCCACGGTCCGCTGGCGGGCGACGTGTCGCTCGATGAGGACGAGCCCATGGTCACCTATACCATTCCCTGCGTGCATCAGGGCGAATTCGCCGAGGCACGCATCGCCTTCCCCAGCGACTGGGTGCCGCAGCTTGCCGCCTCGGGCGAAGAGCGCATGTCAACGATCCTGAGCGAAGAGAAGGAATGGGCCGACGAGGTCAACGCTCGCCGTGAGCACGCGCGTGCGGTTGCCGGCGCGATTGCCGTGGTGTGTGTTGTCGTGGCGGTTGCCTATACCGGTGTGATCGTGATGCTCAAGCTGCGCAGGCCCAAGCCCAAGCCGCTCTTCCAGGACGAGTACTTCCGCGATGTGCCCTCCGCCGACCATCCCGCGGTGCTTGCAGCTCTTATGAGCTGGAACGACGTGCCCGATCAGGCATATATCGCCACGCTTATGAAGCTCACCGACGACCGCGTGATCAAGCTGGAAGAAGCGACCGAGACCAAGAAGAAGGGTCTGCTCCGTCGCGAAAAAGAGGAGCAGACGTATCGCATCACAGTGACCGACGAGGCCTGGAAGGCTGCCAAGAAGGACGGCATCGATCGCGATGTGCTCAAGGTCTTCTTCGCCGGCGTTAAGCCCGATAAAGACGGCGTCCGTTCACGCACGTTTAGCGAGCTGGAGGAGTATGCCAGCGAGCGTACTGCATCTGTTGGCGACAAGCTCGAGGACTATCGGAGCACGGTTAAGGGCAAGCTGGAGGCACGCGAGCTTATCGCCTCGGACGGCACCATCGCCCTGGTTGCCGGCTTGGTTCTCGGCATCATCATCGTCTTTGGCATTCTGGGCTCTCTGATCTATACCGACTTTGCGGATGCCAATGTCGGCGCCGCTATGATCTCGATCCCCGTCACGATCGTGGGCTTTGTCCTGAGCTGCACCTTCCGTCGCTACACGCCGGAGGGTGCCGAGGTGGCGGCTCGCTGCAAGGCGCTCAAGCATTGGCTCGAGGACTTTACGCGTCTGAAGGAGGCCGTCCCCAGCGACCTGATCTTGTGGAACAAGCTGCTGGTGATGGGCGTTGCCCTGGGCGTTTCGAAAGAAGTGCTGCGACAGCTGGCCGAAGCCGTGCCTGCGGACCTGCGCAACAGCGGCGATTTCTACGACAACTACCCCTGCTACTGGTGGTATTACCATCACTACGGCAACGAGTCTCCGCTCGATTCGTTCAACGATGTGTATCACGAGAGCATCCGTGAGCTGGCTTCGAGTTCCGATAGCTCGAGCGGCGGCAGCGGCGGCGGCTTTTCCGGCGGCGGCTTTTCCGGTGGCGGCGTCGGCGGAGGCGGCGGCGGAACGTTCTAGCGAGCGCTTGCTTTGGGGTGGATCTTTCTGGGCGGTTGCCAGGGAAGATCCACCCCATTTTTGCGCATCGAAACGGGCCAAACTTTCCGTTGAGGACTTTCGCGCAAGGGGCAGTGGACAAAAAATGCCAAATATGAGTACTGTTGCTGCGTTGGTCACATATGTTTGCACATAATAACGGGCTCCTAATGAGAGTACTTCTCGTTAGGAGCCCATTTTATTGAACATTTGGGAAGCTACGTCAGCTCGCGCAGCTGGTCGTCATGCCTGCAAGCATCAAAAATGCCCCAAATCGCTGCTACTAAAAAGGTAACAGTACTCATATTTGATGTTTTTTGACCACGGCTATCTACAAACCCCTAGGCCACTCATTGGGGACAGACTTAAATGACTAGGTGTGGCTGCCTGGGCTAGGCTGTTAGGTCGAGTTCGTAGAGGAAGCTTTCGCGTGGCATGTCATGGCGGCGCTCTTCGCGGTTGGCGCGGTGCGTGGCCGCGCGCTTAAAGCCGTGCAGCTCGTAGAACTTCCACGAGCAGTTGGAGTCGGTGTACAGGTGCGCCCTTGTCGCCCCGCGCGAGGAAAGGTACGAGACCGCGGCATCGAGCAACACCGAGCCAACGCCCAGGCCGTGGACATCTCGATCAACGGCAAGCAGCGTGACCTCGTTGTCGTGCGGCAACGGGCTGCTCTCGAGCAGGCGGTTGTTGGTTCGGATGGTTGCGCGCACAAACGAGAGGTACTCGGCGCAGACATCGGGCTCCAGCTCGCGCATCTGTGATAGCAGCGCGCGTTCGGTATCCATCCAATGCTCGTTGATAGTGACGCCGGAGCTCTGTCCTGCGCGTGCAAGCGCAATACCGCGCGCCTCGCCGTCAATCACCGCAACCTGCGAAAACGTCGAGGACGAAAGGCAGTAGGCAAGGTCGCATGCGGCCTCAAGGCGGTTGTACTCATCGTTATCCGAATTGTTATGCCAAAGCTGTTGCAGAATCAGCGCGATGGCGTCGAAGTCTTCGGTATCAAACGGTCGGTAGAGAACCCGCGAGACCATGGTGCCTCTTTCTTTTGCGGATGCATATCGAGCACAGTTCTACCACGCCATTGGCATCTAATTATGGTGCCCCTGTGTTCCATGAACTCACCGTGCCCGGTGCTGCGCCCATCCCCTCCGCGTGCAAACTTTTTCTGCACATGCGCCCGTTGCGGGGTGCATCGATGCGCTCGATGCGCTACATTAAATCAGTATTTTCAATGCCGCTGCGCGAGCGCTGCAGATCGACGTATCACCGACTCACAGAGCACGGCGGCGTACCAGACAGGAGGACTGCATGGGATCTGATGTGAAGATCGCGCGCGCGTTGATCTCGGTTACCGATAAGACGGGCGTCGTCGATTTCGCACGGACGCTGGTCGATGACTTTGGCGTCGAGATCATCTCTACGGGCGGCACGGCTCGTGCCATCGAGGACGCGGGCGTTCCCGTAACCCCCATCGAGGAGTTCACGGGCTATCCCGAGATGATGGACGGCCGCGTTAAGACCCTGCACCCCAAGGTTCACGGCGCGCTGCTGGCCCGCCGCGATTCCGAGCAGCACATGCAGGAGGCCGCTCAGCACGGCATTAAGCTGATCGACCTGGTCGTCGTCAACCTGTACGAGTTCGAGAAGACCGTCGCCAACCCCGAGGTCACCTTTGCGGACGCCATCGAGCAAATCGACATCGGTGGCCCCTCCATGCTGCGCTCTGCCGCCAAGAACGCCACGAGCGTTACCGTCATTTCCGACCCTGCCGACTATGACGCCGTCCTGGCCGAGATGCGCGAGACCGGCGGTTGCACCACGCTTTCCACCCGTCGTCGCCTGCAGGTGAAGGTCTACCAGACCACCGCTGCCTACGACACGGCTATTTCCCGTTGGCTTGCCGCCCAGGCAAGCGACGTGGCGGACACCTCTGCCAAGCTCGAGATCTCGCTGGAAAAGGTCGACGACCTGCGCTATGGCGAGAACCCGCAGCAGAAGGCCACAGTCTATCGCTTTGCCGAGGGCTGCGAGAACACCGCGAGCTCTCAGTTCCCGCTCGTGGGCTCCGAGCAGATCCAGGGCAAGCCGCTCAGCTACAACAACTATCTGGATGCCGACGCCGCCTGGAACCTGGTCCGCGAGTTCGACGAGCCGGCCTGCGTGATCCTCAAGCACCAGAACCCCTGCGGTTCCGCCGTCGCCGAGGACATCACGGCCGCCTACGACCGCGCCTTCGCCTGCGATCCCAAGAGCGCCTTCGGCGGCATCATCGCCTGCAACCGCGAGGTTCCCTATGAGCTGGTTGAGCACTTTGCCGATCAGAACAAGCAGTTCGTCGAGGTCATCATCGCCCCGAGCTATACCGCCGAGGCGCTCGAGCGCATGGCCAAGCGCCCCAACCTGCGCGTGCTGGCTACCGGCGGCGTGGACCACGGTGCCCAAGTGGAGCTGCGCTCCATCGACGGCGGCATGCTGGTGCAGGAAGTCGACCACGTGACCGAGGGTCCCGCGACCTTTACGTTCCCCACCGACCGCAAGCCCACCGACGCCGAGATGGCCGAGCTCGAGTTTGCCTGGAAGGTCTGCAAGGGCGTCAAGTCCAACGCCATCCTGGTCTCCAAAGACAAGGCCGGCATTGGCATGGGCCCCGGCCAGCCCAACCGCGTTGACTCCGCACTGCTTGCCTGCGAGCGCGCCGAGGACTTCTGCGAGCGCGAGGGCGTGGAGAAGGGCGGCTTTGCCTGTGCAAGCGACGCGTTCTTCCCGTTCCGCGACAACGTCGACGTGCTTGCCGCGCACGGCGTGACCTGCATCATCCAGCCCGGCGGCTCCAAGCGTGACGACGAGAGCATCCAGGCCTGCAACGAGCATGGTATTGCGATGGTCTTCACCGGCGCCCGCCACTTCCGCCACTAAGTTCCGCTTTGGGACAAAATAATCTCCGCAAAAGACGGCTGCTCCGTTTGGAGGGCCGTCTTTTTGGTATAAGAGGACGGAATGACTAACACGAAAGGTACAACCATGCCCCAGATTGATGATGCCGAGCTGTTTGGCAATGCCGAGGATCAGCGTGCGTACGAGGACTTTTGCGCCAATCAGGAGGCGGTCGAGAAGTTTACGCTCGACAAGCCCGCGCTTGTCTGCCGTTGGCGCATGTCCAATAAGAAGGTGCCCATGCTCAACCGCCACATTCGCGCACTGTCCGAGCGCTTGGTGCAGGGCGAGCCGCTTACCCATAACATGCTCAGCTGGGCCAAGCAGCACGTTGAGTGGTCGCTTGCCGAGGGCGATTACACCGCACGCGACGGCGTGCTCATGCTGGTGGTCGACGTCAACGGCAACGCCGCCATGACGGTGGGGGAGTACGAGCCGCTAACCGATACGTCGGCCAAGGCGCTACGTGCCCGCTCCGCCGAGGCCCGCTCCGAGGCCGACGAAACCGGCGTGGCGCCCGAGCTGCTCGCCGCCGTCGATAACGGCGAGCTTGCCTTTGTGGCGCCAGCGGACGAGTGCCTGTGCGGCACGGCGACGCTCATCGAGCAGTTGGCCCAGACCAAGAATATCCCGGTCACGCGCGTAGATATTCCCGCGCAGCTTAAGGGCGCGCTGTTCCTGGTGAGCGACGAGCATGGCGTGGTTCCCGCCGACGATACCGATGCCGCCGAGGCGGACGCCGCCACGGTCGCCTTCTTTGCCGACGGCTACGAAAAGCTCCGCGCCCGTCGCTAAATGATTATTCTGGGACGGGGATTAAAGAATCATTTTGGTCCCCGCCACCGCTGCGAGTGCGAGGCGGACAAAACGCCCCCGCTCGCGAACAGTTCTGTCATCTTGGCACCGCGCGCGGTGCACACCTGCAGTTTCGCAGCCATAATGGTGGCAAGACAACCAAGAGGGGAGCGGAATTCATGGCGCTGATCTATATCGTTGAGGACGACGAGCCCATTCGTCGTGAGCTTGCCGATATCCTTGCCCGCGCCGGGTTTGAAATCGAGGTCTGCGAATCGTTTGAGCATGTCTCGCGCGATATTCTCGCCGCCGCGCCCGACCTGGTGCTGCTCGACCTCACGCTCCCTGTCAAAGACGGCCAGCATATCTGCCATGAGGTCCGTCACGAATCCGAGGTTCCCATCATCGTCCTCACTTCGCGCACGACCGAGATCGATGAGGTCATGGCCATGACGCTCGGCGCGGACGACTTTGTTCCCAAGCCCTACAGCGCGCGCGTGCTCGTGGCCCGCATCAATGCCTTACTGCGTCGCACCGCGGCGGCGGGCGAGCGCAGCACGCTCGTCCACAAGGGGCTGGAGCTCGACCTCGCCCGCTCCATGGTCACCAACATGCAAACCGGCACCAGTACCGAGCTCACCAAAAACGAGCTGCGTATTCTCTCGCTGCTTCTGAGCCGTGCGGGCAAGATCGTCTCGCGCTCGGCCATCATGCAGGACCTGTGGGACTCCGACGCCTTCGTGGACGACAATACGCTCACCGTCAACATCAACCGCCTGCGCACCACGCTCGAAAAAATCGGCATCAAGGGGTATTTGACGACGCACCGCGGCCAGGGCTATTCGGTCTAGGGGCCGGCTATGTCGTTTGCCAAATTCTTCAAAGATGCGCTGCTTCCCGTCGCCGTGTGGACGTGCGGCGTGCTGCTGAGCTGCTTTGTGCTGACGGTCGCCGGCGCACCCGTTTCCATCGTGATCGTGGCGGTCGGCGTGTCCTATATCTTTGGTATGCTCGGCATCGTGATCGAGTACGCGCGCCGTCGCCGTTTTCTGCGCCAGCTGGAGCGTGCGGCAGAGGAGCTCGAGAGTCCCGCATGGGTGCAGGAGATGGTGCAATGCCCGACCTATGCCGAGGGCAAGCTCGAGTACGAGGTCTTGCGCCGGGTGGGCAAAGCCGCTTGTGACGAGGTTGCCGAAGGCAGGCGTCAGACCGATGACTATCGCGACTATATCGAGAGCTGGGTCCACGAGGCCAAGCTGCCTCTGGCGGCAGCCCATCTGATTTTGGAAAACCTGGACGGCAGCGAAGATGACCTGTCGCGCGTAGATGACCTCGGTCGCGAGCTTGCCCGCGTGGAGCGCTATATCGACCAGGCGCTGTACTATGCGCGCTCGGAGGTTGTGGAGCGCGACTACCTGATTCGTCGCTGGGACCTTAAGACCTTGGTGACGGGCGCGATTAAAGCCAGCGCCCGTGAGCTCATCGCGGCACACGTGGCGCCGGTGTGCGAGAACCTCGACTTTGAGGTCTTTACCGACGAAAAGTGGCTCGAGTTTATTCTGGGCCAGCTCATTCAGAACAGCATTAAATATGCGCGTGAGGACGGCGCAAAGATCGTGTTTTCGGGTGCGTTGCTGGACGAGGGCCTGGCGAGCGAGCGCATCGAGCTTACCGTCGCGGACAACGGCTGCGGCGTGAGCGCGGCCGACCTGCCGC
>OLRM01000426.1_pt1 | contig 35241 bp, 30 predicted proteins | sample 1643211 | NCBI WGS metagenome assembly OLRM01 (sample SAMEA3136690, study PRJEB25190) | human gut metagenome | biome: human gut; feature: human-associated habitat; material: faeces | place: Austria | collected 2013
CACAGGCATAACGACGAACCTGTACCAGCGGATTTATTTCTGATTTCAGAAGACCATCGGTTTCCAGCGTGACCTGCTCCTGATTTGCCTGGCGCAGCGTGGAAACCGTCCAGTCCTTGACCTCCAGAAACAGCAGTCCGTTTTCCGGGTCAATAATGACAAAATCCGGATGCCGGTTTTTCCGTCCCACCGGAATATCGTACCAGACAAGGCAGTCATCATTCAGAAAGCTCTCCAGTCGTGAAGCCACCCTCCTCTCCCCGGGCGTCATTCTCTCCTCAGTGGACGCCGATACATTTATCAGTTTCGCCATAAACGCACCTTAATCTGTGAACAAAAAACAATCACCACCGACACCCACGACGTTATATCGTGGGTGTCGTTTTATTCAGAAATAAAAAACAAAATCATTAACATGACCGGAATACTGTGAACCATGCTGCAGGATATCTGCAGATATCCCTCCTGTTATATCCGGCCGGAATAAAATCAGAACACTGATTGTCAGGCAGCTTCATTTTCCGCGTACTCCAGACTCTGCAGATACTGCAGCGCCGCCGGATCAGCCACATATTCCACCTGCCCGTGGTGACGCTCCACTTCATTAATGATTCTCTCAAGTTTCACGCGGAAAAATTCTTTACGCAGGTTAATCCTGTTAATGCGGTATTTTTCCAGACTGTCATGAAGTGTTTTTTCCAGCGCAGGCGCATCATCACAGGAAATCATGGCGTGAACATCAAAATCAAACGGAACAGAAGCACCACTTAATTCTTTTACCCTGTCCATGGGTTCCAGCCGTCGGGTCATGCCAATTTTAAAGACATCCTCACCAAACGAACCAATATTCGAAATGATATAAACATGCCCCTGTTTCGTAAGCTGAGCCATGGATTTAGCACGTTCATACTGCGCATGCGCTTCCTGAATTTTCTGTTCCAGCGCCAGGCGTTGTTTCTCTAACTCCTCCCTGTGAGCCCCTTCTGCTGCACGCAGCGCCTCTTCAATCAGTTTCTGCTGCTCAGCAAGACGCCGTTCTTCCTCTTCCGCTTCCCGCTGGCGCCGGTCAAGTTCATCCTGACGCTCTTTTTCTTCACGCATCTGACGCTTAAGCTCTGCCTGATATTCCTTTTCTTCCTGCGCTTTTTCCAGCAATGCCACTTTGTCCAGAAACTGTTGCCTGACACTCTCCCAGTCAGAATTATCTTCCAGGTTAAGAAAGGCAATTTTCTCACTGACAGCAGCGTAAGCCTCTTTTTCCTTACGAAGCTGGTCATATTTGCTTTGCCAGTTATTAATCGTTACACCAGCCAGCAGAGTTTTCGCCTTAAATTTCCAGGCGGAATCAACAATCCGTTGCATTGCACGGCTGGCCTTCTGTCTGGCGGTATGAAACTCCTCACGGCGTCTGGCAAGTTGCTCCTTTTCCTGTCGTATTCCCCGGGCTATCGCGGCATTGACAGTTTCATTAAAATCCCGCTCCCTCTGAACCAGCTCTGAAACGGCCTGCTCAAAGGCTGCTGTTTTCTTTCTGAGTCTCCGGTAAATAAAAAAACGAAGTAAAATTGCAAATACAGTAAGCAAACCAAAAAACAAACCAATAATACCTGCCGGATTCGATACTGCATCAATAAAGCGCTCATTAAGATTTATCAGCGCCCTGACCGCCACATAAATCCCCCAGAGAATAACGCAAATTAAAATCAGGACAAATCCCGCTGCATTATCATCTTTTTTTCTTCCTGCCATGACTTTCCTTTATTTTCCTGCTCAGTAACTGAATATCTTTGATTAACGCCCTCCGGAAATATTTGTACCCGGAAGGCTGTCCGGCTTTATGATGCCCACCAGTACAGAATTAACTGCAGGCTGAGCACAGATTTCTCTGCTATTTCAGTGTCAGATTAATACTGATTACCGGAACAAATGGGCAGATGTGTAAATCCAGGTTTGCTGGCCATATAAAGCGGCGCACAGGTGGGTTTACGGGGTTCAGTGACCGGTACAACCTCATTTTTCTCAGCCACTAACGGTTGTGACACCTTCCGGACAGCCGCTGATTTTTTCTTCTGAACCGGCTTCGTGGTGACTGGTGATTTCACCTGACGTTTGCCGGGTGCCACGCCATAACCGGAACAAAAGCGCTTCGACTGACTCAGACTTCCGTCATTGCAGACAAAACGTCCGTCAGACGTGCAGTGTGAAATACCACCTTTAGCACCCGAGCAGGGTTTTCTTCCCCGCGCAGCATCTGCCTGAACCGAAAATAAAAGCCCCACGAACAGAAAAAAGATAATTTTCTTCATTTTAAAACTCATACATTGTTATTGCTGATATGCCCGAGTTATCAGGATGATGAAACATTCCGCCAGCGTTGTCATAAGCCAGAATAATGTCACATTCACACCTGACATATATCCATCGCTGTTTATTTCTGTTCTGCCCTCCCTGCTCCGGCCCACGTCTGAACGTACCGCTGCTGTTTCAGATGGCGCAGCAACACCCTGCCCTCCGGCATAAATATTGTTCCGTAACGAACCAGCCCGGCATCTTTAAGTTCTGCATCAATGACATAATGCAACTCACCAGGCTGAGTCTGTTCCTGCATCGTCACGTCGACGCGCTTAATACGTGGCTCATACTTCAGCAGAACATCTGAAAGCACGCGCATCAGTTGATGCGCCGTACCCGGCATTCCCTGCAGAATGGTTGTCATATCCGGCAGCCCATAATCCGGAAGATGTTTAAGGCTTCCGGCCCGGGTATTCAGAATACGCTGCATGTTATCGAGCACCGAAAGAATAGCCTGCTCTTCCTCACTGACCTGGTTTAACTCCAGCCCGCCAGCGAAATTGCCATAGAGAATTTCATAAAGGGAAGGACGCGGCATCACTATTTATCCTTTACCGGTAACAGCGTCAGGGTGTTACCGGATACTTCAATAAGACGGGGCGTGTCCGGCTCAAGCTCATCCCGGCTCAGCACCACCCGCCAGGTATTTTTCTTCTGGTCAGGCTCCAGAAACATTGCTGCCACACCGGTAAATTTCGCCGCATCATCCAGAGGCATATCCACGGTTACTGAGCCACCTGGCTGCATCCATACATCTTTCTGTGCAATGATATCGCCTGCCAGAATTTCATTGTCCCCCGTAAAAAGCGCCTGATAATCCGCACTGTCAAAATTCCGGTTGTCTTTAAGCTGATAAATCCGCACCACAACCGACAGGGGAATACCGGCAGCACTGGTGTTAATGGCCCCCCTTGCACGAATATCCAGGTGAAGTGTTTTTATCTGTCGGTAAAACAGGGATTTCGTGGCAGATACCGTACCGTCTGCCACTCTTTGCGTCAGACCGCACCCTGATAACGACAGGGAAAACAACGCAATAATCAGACCATAACCAGCCTTACCAGCGATAATCGCCATTTTCCTGAGTCTCCTTACGTTGATAATGTTCCTGAACCCGCTGATAACGCCCCAGACTGATGGTCATGACGCGTGCCGCTGAATTCGTTATCTTTGCCTGTGTTCTCATTACTGCCGTGCGCCCCAGTTGCGGACTACCGGCTGCCGGCCGACAACTGAGCCGGGCATCCGGTAACAGTGAACGCTCAACACAAAGTTGCAGACGTACATCCAGACGACTTCCCAGATAAACATGCAACAACGCCAGCAAATCAGAATACAGCTGCCCGCCTGGTAACCAGCCCTGTACCTCGCTGCCCGTCTGTGTTGAAAGCTGTAATAACACCTGTCCGTTCACATCCGTGGCATGATCGCCCATCACCGGGCGACTCTTCAGACTGACCGGGTGATGAACACGCATGGTCAGCGGTGTTTTCAGCGGGATCCGTCGTCGGTCATGATGCCAGACACGGGCCTGTGTTCCGGGAGCCAGCAGCGTTACCAGTGATGTCAGCCCTTCAGCTGTTCTTCCGGGTAACAACATCAGGGGCAATAACGCCAGAAAACGCGATACCGGCGTGGCAATATTCTGTGCACATCCGGGGATCCCCAGTCTGGCCAGACCGAGCAGATACTGAGACGTTTTATCCTGCCCTCCCGCCTCAAAGGTGGCCGGGTACGAATATTTGCGCCAGATACGGTAATACTGGGTGATCAGACGATGACTGAATATATCGAGAAAATCCGCTGCCGCCTCATGGCCTTCCCGCTGCTGTGCAATATCACTGATATAGTGTGCCGGCAACGGAGACGTGACCCCGTAAAGTCCCATAAACGTCACATGTACAGTGGGTGGCTGATGGGATTCTTCAGGAATTACAGCGTCTTTTATTTCACTCGCAGGAAACCCCATTCCCGGGTATGGACAAAAGCGAACCGCTTCCTGACGGGCCTGCCAGCCACTGCCAATGGGAGGCTGGTCTGGCTGGCTTTGTTCCAGTAACTGACAGAAGCGGTAAAAATTAATATACGGAAGCTGTTTCTGGTAACGGGTAATTAACCGGGCAGGCGCGGATTGTGATTTTCTTTCCACCGGATGCATTTTCCTTCAGGCTGAACAATCAGTGTGAGCTGATTGAACTGATTCATATCGGCGTACAGGGCCAGGAAACGGTTGAGCATTTCGCCAAACAGGTGAATATCTCCCTCTCCGGCAAACCCGTTGCCATCAAGAGTTACCTCCACATCAAGCCCCCGGAGCAGAAAACCCTTTTCAAAACGCTGAATACGATGATGCTGTACAGCCAGAATGGCATCAAGCCGACGGTGATTAAGTTCATCGTCCCGCCAGTTATAAAGCGCCAGCGTGCCACGCAGCACTTCCGCACTGCTCAGCATGTTAAGAAATCCTGTCCCCAGATGACTCATCACCCGCCAGTGAAAACGATCTTCTGTCGGCGGATAAACCGGTAGCGTGGGTTTACAAAGATTACGTACACTGACCGGGGTCTGCAGTACCTGTTCACACCGATCAAGCAGCGTACTCTGCAACGCACGACGGGGAAGCTGACCATTGGTACCTGTAATACGTAATGAAAGCGTTTCCCGCTCCGGCATCCGATCCGCCTCCCACCGCTGACCGCCAAGGATAAGCCATGTGTCATACATCCCCGTGACACCCCGCTTCACCCGGGTATGATAATAACGCTCAGGTGCATCATGGCGCAGCATTCCCCCACGGTGACGGAAGCTGGTAAAAGGCACGTACTCTGCACTGCCGGTTCGCCCGGAACCCGTCACCGCATCCACTGAATATATCTCCGTATACCCATCCTGCAGACGCTTCGGGCGCAGCAGGTATTCGCTCTCCAGCCCATTGATGATGAGTGGATCGGCTTCAAGCGTAAAAAGGTTAATCACCGGCACACAATGCAGACACAGGGCATCGTCTGTCACAGGTAAATCTGCCGGCCAGGGCTGACTCAGCACCACCTCAAGATCAAATCCGGAAATACCTGCCGGCAGAGAAACATTCTCCAGTCCGTTCAGATGAACAAACATAAACTTTTCCCGGAAGGTGAAATATTCCAGCAATAACTGATACCCACTGAAAGCACTGTCACCTTTCGGCCACAGTCGATCTTCTTCTGCAAAACCACCGGGTGAAAACCATCCGTCAATGCGGATCCGCTCATCATTTCCCGGCAGCCTCAGATACAGCGCAGCCAGACGCTTTGTCATCATCAGATGAAGGGTGCTGCTGACAGGGGCTTCTGCTGCCAGGTACAGGCTCAGACGATGCAAATCAACCTGAGACCAGTCAGCCAGTTCACTGCAGGCAAAACCTATTTTCAGCACGGAACGCCCGTCCGGCTCCGTCGTCATAACAACCTTCTCCACTGCCAGTGGATTCAGTGGTATGGCCCGGGTGGTACGATAACGACAGACTGTATTTCCGGGGCCAACAGGGCGGGAAGTCACTTCCAGTCCGGCTGGTACGGTTTCAGCCATTTTCATGACGGATAACCGGGGCGTCAGAGCCACCACCGACAGGGACGGGATAGTACGCAGGTAATGAGGCCAGAGCATACTGACCAGACTTTCAGTAAGCTCCGGCAAATCATCGTCGATTTTCTGGCGCAGTCGTCCCATGGAAAAGGCAAAACCTTCAAACAGGCGTTCCACGCAGGGATCAGGCGTACCCGCTTTATCGAGATCCAGCATCGCCGCCCGATCGGGATGAGCCTGTGCAAACGCCTTTCCGGCTTCACGCAGGTAACGCATTTCAGCGTCAAAATAACGCAGGGTTAAATCGTCCATTATCTTCTCAGAATAAAGCTAACTGTTCCGGAGACTCGCGCTCTGACTTCAGCCATGCCTCAAACAATCGCCCGAACTGAACGGCAAGCCGGATTTCATTAATCAGATTACATGTGAATATAACTGTCAGAAATATCATGATAAAATACACGAGAGAAAATGACATAAATAAAACTGTATTACTCCCCGACAGGAATGGCATGGTTGTAAGTATCCCTCCCGTAAACTGAATACATAAAGAAAACACCGCAAACACTGCTGTCATCCAGTAACTTTTATGCACACGACGAGTATTAACAGTAAATTTGTCATCTGAAAATATACCGACAAAAGAATATTTAAGAAAGCAATGCAGTCTGTTATCCACTGAACTGACATTTCTGTCGGATATAAAACAAATCAGCTTATTACAACACCATATCGGGAGATATATCCCCATCTGTTCATAACAATATTTTATTCTTACCAGTGTATTTTTCGTTGCTGGTTCTTTTGTCAGTTTGTCAATACGGGCAAGAATGGACTCCTTTTCAGATACAGGTATTTTCTCAAATCTGTATTTCCTGATATTCGGCGCATAGCCATAATGCTGCACAAACCATTTGACAAGAGGAATAATAATGATCGACAGAAACGGTAACACCAGATTTTTAACTATATCCTGAAATGTTTTGTCCTGAAGATAATGCATGACAGACATCTCATGAGCTCCCCGGATTGCACAACACAGCAGCTCTGGCAGCATCAATGGCGATGAGCCCGGCAAGAAGATGTTCCATATCAGGCTGCAGACGCACCCTGTCACTTTCAGTTTTTGCGGACTTCATACGCAACAGTTTCAGGCGGCGGGCTTTTACTTCAAATACCAGTTCAGGTTCCCATTGTGACAGGATCAGCCGGGTTGCACGTTCATCCAGCTCCGCAAGCAGATGCAGGGCAAGGTCATTTTTTCCAGTCTGTTCGGCAACACGGGCCATCAACAGGCGCAGTAGCCAGTTGCTGCGGTCAGACTGAATACCGGGACGTGCCTGTAACCAGCTTAAAGCGGCTTCTGTTCCTTCATTATCCGCAATCTGCAGGGCTTCCGGCTCAAGAGATAAAATGTCGTTATCTCCGGGGGCTGCCGTTATCGTTACAGACGGTTCTTCCGCCCAGCGTTCACCACACTCCATCACCTGCTGCTGTATCCAGCTCAGTGTCACTTCATCGGCAAACGGCGTGCCGTCGTTAAAAGCCAGTGTCTCAAGCCCCGGCAGACGCAGAAGCAATCCTTTCAGGTCATACTGAATAATAGCAGCATAATTTTCTTTTCCGGTCTGCAACAGCGCCTGATGAATATACCACTGCAGGTCCAGCCACAGATGACTGGCTCCCCGGGCAAACATATCGTCACACTGTTCAAGCAGTGACAACCAGTTCTGCTGCAGATACAACCGTTTCAGTGACGCACGCCGGTCCGGCCCCGGTGGTGCAATGCGGGTCCGTCCATCAGCAGATAACGGCGGTAACTGATGCAGCGTGTCATGCCGGACGCTTTTCATCAGTCGATGAGCCGCCAGCCAGCCCTCAGGCTGGTCACGCAGATATTTTGCCAGAACACGGGCCTGTGACAGCAGTTCCTGTCCGGAGGTGATGGCAGATAATGCCATGACGCTGCCGGATGTTACCGTCGGTGCCGGCGCGGCAGCCTCCTGAGGCACCACTGCATCAACACCACCGGCCTTCATCAGACGATTTTCAAGTGCCTGATATAACCCGTTCAGCACCGGGGCGGAAGCCTCATCCGTAAAGGTCTGTTCTGTCAGCCACAGCGCCCCGGCAATGCGCAGGGTATCCGCCTTCACCACCTCCGGATACAGAGACAGACTGTCCAGTATGCGGGCGCTGCATAACCACTCCAGCGCCGCCTTCCTGGCCCGTGACCGTTGTGGATGCAGGTGCTCTCCAAAACGCTGCAACAAACCGGCCAGCAGCTCCAGACCGTCAGCCAGCCCTTTTTCACCATCCTGCCGCAGACGGGCCCAGATATACCAGGTTGCCACCCGGATGTCTTTGGTTCTGGTAGTCAGTAATTTTTCTGCAAGCTGGCTGACAATTCCGGCATCAGCTCCGGAGAGTTTATTGACCTCTTCACGCATCTGCTGAAAATCATCATCGTACCCCGCATCATCACCTGCGGGATTATCTGGCGTCACGGGAGCAAGCCATTTGTCCCACAGCGCAATACGCGCCTGAACCTGTTCAGCCACATCACGGGGTGTCGTCTGACATGCACTGAGGAGTGAATGAACGGAAGCCATCAGTCAGTCTCCTCCACGGTATCCCCGGCATCTTCGTCACTCCCTGTAAACGCTGACGTGCCGGAGAGTTCGAAAACCGTTTCCGGCAGAACAAAATTGCGGAGTTTCAGCAATACAAGCGGCCCTTCCCCCGCTTCAGTTCGCAGTGTGTAATTCAGCATACGACCGTCCTGCGCCTGCCAGCTCAGGCTCCAGCCACTGGCAACGCCCGGTACGGCTTTCCGTCGGGCCATCTCAAGCAGACGTATCAGCCCCCAGCTTCCTGGCAGGTCTGCATACTGACGGGTACCGGCCTGAGTGCTTACCCAGCTTAAACTGGCGCCAGGTGCTTCCGTATCAGCCGGCCAGGTAAATCGCTTCCATACCGGCATCTGATTAACATAAATCAGTTTCTGATTATCGGTTATCAGCGTCGTCTGCATCACACCGGCAGCAGTTCCCGGGCGCAGCTCAAAATGCAGCCCCGCGTTACCTGTGGTGAACGCCACATCTGCTATTTCACTCAGGGTATTGATGGCTTTCAGAAACGCAGGGGTGAATGTCAGCCCCCGGGTATTAATGGTATCCGGTACCCAGCGATTGCCTTCCATGCGCAACACACCACTCAGGTTATTCTGCAGAAAACGGGCAATACGTCCCGTGTCCGTATTCAGGTATTTTGCCAGCAGGGGAAGCGAAGCATCGCTGCTGACATTTTTAAACGGATAACGCCCGGAAAATGCATTATTCCAGCCATCCACCACCGCAGTACGCCACCGGGTATTCAGACTTTCTGCCGCGGGTGTAAGAACCTGCTGCCACGCCTGCTCCATCGGGCGAACAAAGACCGTCTGTCCGAAGCCATACCACTCCTGTCCGAGTCCGGCAGCGGCCAGGCTGCCGTAATCCCGGGTATCGGTTAAATCAACCGATTTCCCCTGTAATACTGTCTGTGCCAGCATCTGCATCATGGCCTGCGGGTCAGAAGAGCCGGCAATCTGTTGCAGACGCAGACGAACCTGTGTCACCCGGGTCAGATATGTCTGCAGATTCAGCATATCCGCACGGTTGTTCTGATTATCCATCAGTGCAAGCACCGGCCCGAAAGTCGTCGCCAGAGGACCGTGAAGCCGGCTTTCCGGTACTGCCACTGGCTGTTTTTCCTGTGAAAGCAGGTTTCTGGCAGATTTAACCAGTGAATCAGTAACTGCTTCCCGGGGCTGGCCAGTGCGCCCCTGAACCGCCAGCGTATTCATCAGTGCAACCAGGGGGGACTGGCGCACATCAGCCATCAGCGTCAGCTGCTCTGTCACATCAGACAGCGTCTGAGCCTGGCGTAACTGCAGACTGTTCAGAAAATTCAGCCAGGCATTACCAAAATCAGCAAAATAGCGCGTTGTCAGGCGCTGTCTGAGTACTTCCGGCGATACCGGTGACGGTGCCTTCTGCCTGCCATCCGTCAGTACCCAGTCCATTTCTTCTCGACGCTCATTAATCACAGTATCTATGGCCGGCAATACGGCCTCTTCCCAGGCCTGGCGGGTGAACATACCGGGAACCACTTCATCCGTAAAAAAGAGGCGGGAGACATCAGTATCACCGGTCATATCCGTCAGACGCATATCCGCAAACTGATGTGCCACCCGTGCCAGCATTTTCTGATACAGCATGGCATCGCTGTTCTGCGTTCCCAGATGGCGAAGCAGCAGAGTCCTGCTCTGGCTGACCAGCTCTTCATCAACTGTCAGCTTCCACTGAGGATGGGTAATAAGCCCGGAGGCATAATACGCCAGTAGCGTCGGGCCGTTAGCCTGCCAGAAACCGGCACTCACACCGTCACGCTGTGGCCATTCCCGCATGAGCGTACGACTGAACCAGGCGGACTCCATATGTTGCGGTTGTGCCAGCATCAGATACAGTCTGAGCTGGTCATAGGCGGCTTTTGCCATTTTCCCCCGCTGCGGACTGTCCGGAGGAAGACGAATAAATATTCTGAGCTGCTGCTCAAGATGAGCAGCAGCGGCATCACGCAGTAAAAGATGTGCGTTTTGTGCATAAAGGGGCGTTACGGTCGCGAGCAGGTCTGCATTCTGATTCATACCGGCCCGCAGGTACCATGGCACCCCGTGCTCCTCCCGGTACTGAAGGCGGGCCAGGGATTTCTGCAGATTCAGCAACGCCTGCAGACGTTCTGCAAGAGACTGTTGCTGGTTCTGAACTGGACGAATCTGTTCCTGTACTTCAGCAACCAGACTCCGGTTTGCCAGAAAAGAAACCACCATTCCGGTTCCCTGAGCCATCATCAGTATGGCCGCCATAACGGCCAGACTTCTGCGCCAGTTATGACCTGTGCGGGAAGGCTGTAGCCGGACAGGTAATTGCTGCACTGTCTCCGGCAACGCCTCCCAGCGGTTATCCATTCGCCAGCGATGTCTGACACTTCGTTCACCGCCGACAGTTGCCGGACTGAAAACAATACCCGCCAGCAACAACTGACGGTATGGACGGAGTAATACGGATAATGGCTCCACCACAGCATCAATATTTCGTCTGAATCGCTCTGCCAGCAACAACAAAAAATAATACCGAGGGGCACTGCATATCTGCTGTATCCCCTGAGCAACAAGCCCGGGGAGCATGGCCTGTAGTTGTGCTTTCAGTTTGTCAGAACGACATTCTGCCGGCAGAAGGCATCCCACGGGTTGAGTAATACGCCCACGCTCATCCGGACTCTCCTGCAGTGACCAGACATACAGCGGCAGACGCCACCCAAGGCGCTCACAACATGAACTGACCGCACGGGAAACCCTGTCAAGGGCATCTTCTGTCAGTGGTGCGGATAATGTTTCACTCAGTCCGGAAGTTACCCAGACAATGCCATCAGCAGGCCGGTAACGCAGACGGCGTAACGCAGCCAGCCAGTCTGCGTTTTCCGGCTGCGAGGGGTCTCCTCCCCAGAGAAGCAATGTCCCCTGCTCTTCCTGCCAGTATTGAGTTGTCAGCCCTGGTGTCAGTTTTTCCACATCGCTGATATAGCCGGTAACCAGCAGAATACGAATTCTTCGGTGCCAGCAACGCCCATGAAGGTTACGCAATTCCCGGCGGATTTCTTTAACAATCACAGAAAAACGTTTGTTATTCAGCTCATCCTCTGGTCGTTCAGGCGCCTTCCCTGTCAGAGCTTTAAATTTCTCAATAAAATTTAAAGCGACCAGCCTGCGCCATAAGTGAACCAATAAGTCATCAAACAGCAAAATCCCCAGACAGACAGCAACCACAACGAGCGATGCCATCATTTTTTTCTCTCGTCCGTCAAAATGCACGAAAGGATTGGCTAACCAGATTAACCCGACACCAACAAAAATAATTATCGCAACAATAAGCCAGGTACTGATCCGTTTTTTCTTCACCATGCGACTTTCCTTCAATGTTCTGACTGACGCACAATAGCCTGATGCGTGGTTTGATCCGTCATCATTACCCACTGCGGTTTATCAGATGCCACAGCATGTTCACTGGCACAGATCAGGGCAATATTTCCTGCTGCAACTCCGGGATGACCAAATAAATCACCCGCCATATAACTCTCATTCCTGCCCGGCAAATAACCAAGTTTTTCTGACTGCTGTATTAATCGGGTTAATGCTTCTTTATTAACCTGCCATTGCCAGAGCGTATGAACTTCATCCGCAATCAGCCTTCCCCAACACAACATATCTTCCAGAGTCTGGCTGTCTTCTGTCGCAATAACAGGGCGATGAATGACAACTTCAGGTTTTATATCATTCTGAGCAAGCCAGGCCGGAGAGCCTAGCAAAAGCGCCGAGACTGACTCAGACTGATTATTACGGGGAACCACAAACAGGTTGATCTCAACAGAAAGCATCAGCGCAGCTGCATTCTGGTCGAGCCAGGTATCCAGCCACATCATGCCATCACCTTCTGTCTCTGTTACAAATTTATCAATCACATATGAGGAGGGAAAAATATCCTGCCAGATGCATCTGATTTGTGCATTATCCAGCACGCCATCATGTCGGACGCGAACGGACAATTTATCTGTCGGCAATGCTGATAAATCTGGTTCAAGCATATGAAGAACCCGGGTCAGATAGCAGGTTAACCGTTTACGGTAAGTCTCTTTTGAAAAATTAAGGTGAAAAGGCTCCAGCCAGGCAGTGGTCAGTGTCTGCTGAAGACCAGCAAAATAGAACGACTGTAACTGACTACCATAATTTATCAGGGCAGAAGCCAGTTTATTACTGGCAACCGGAGTGACGAAGGCTTTACCCAGCAAGCCTGCAGGACGCTGCCCTTTTTTTACCTTAATATCGTGCTGTTCCTGGTGAAGCTGATTCCAGTAATTCAACCTGTCACGTTCATTTTCATAAACTCGCAGACGAAAAGCATAGCTGATTAAACCAACAGAAAATGGTATTACAAGAATACAAAACCAGAACCATGCAGAATCTGTGGGCATCTCCTTCGGCCATAAAAAAAGCGCCAGTATTGCTCCCAATACAGTGATCAACGCCACTGTAACAATCCACCGGAATACTGAAGGTGGTTCTGGTATTGGCATTTTCTCCGGTATCTTTTTTAATTCAACAGGCATAACTAGCGTTTCCCTGCTCCGGGAAGTGAAGTAATTAATGAACAACCGCAGCCACAAACATGCCCGTGAAGGGCGACTGGTTTACCATTAATTTTCGAACCTTCATCACCTTCTGCGATTATTGTCATTCCATGGGCAGGACATGAAACTTTATCACCAAGGCAGGATACTTCTTTTCCCTGAAATTTAACACCACTGCTGCCTTGTAAAACTTTTCCTCCACCAGAAGTGGTATCACCTACACGAATAACACCAGGCATAACCCATCCTTTTTATAATAAATAAAAAGTTATATCTAATATTAACTGAGCAGCAACTCACTGCATATTCATGGATACAATGTCTTATCCGGATTAATATCGAAACAATATAAAGGATAAGATGTTTCATTCTGTTTTACTGTCAGTTACATGCTGTATGCCATTTAATGGCTTAGGATCATTCACCACACAACGAGCCGTGACTCCTGCCGGATAATCCGGCTCCGGAACCTTATAATTACGGCTAAATGTCATCCCGGAAGGTCTGCCGGGGGAAGGGGAATCAGCACCGCGAGTCACCTTCCAGTACTGATCATATCTCTGGCTTTTTATCACTCCCTTTTCCGGCCCCTGCGGATCACGACGGGGCGATTTCTGATACCACTCCGGATCATACCAGTCCTGTACCCACTCCTTGCCGTTATCCGCCATTCCGTACAGCCCTGCCGGCGAAGGCGGCCAGTGATCTACCGGGAAAAATACATTGATAGAATCAATATGTAAGGATTCTGCAACCACCTCACGATCTTCATCGGTAGCAAAGTTTTCTCCCCGTCCTGTTTTCAGGTTGTAGCGCAGAGAACCATCATCGCTGGCTATTGAGACATATTTCCCTTTATTACGGGCCGCATATTCCCACTGGGCCTCTGTCGGCAACGCAAAATTCAGCCCGGTTTGCTGTTTCAGCCAGCGACAGTAATTATCAGCTTCACTCCAGCTGATAATGGCCGGGCTTTTTTCTAACACGGTCATGTCTGCCAGTATTTCATTCTGCCATTCCTCTTTAAATTTTTGTGACGGCAGACCACTCATTTTCAGATAAAAATCATAATCCTCGTGGGTTATCTTGAATTTCGCAATGGAGAAAGCGGAAAGTTCAACCTGATGGGCGGGTTTATTATCTTCATCAGCGGAACAATACGCTCCTCCGTGGCGCATTTCCCGACAAAAATCTCCCATCAGAAAACTGCCTGCAGGCATATAAACCATGTCTGATTTTACCCGCTGAATAAAGTCAGCCAGCGTTTTTTTCTGCTCTGCAGAAAGCGCCGGGGCAGACGTCTGCTGTTGATCACAGCCGCCAAGTGTCAACATGAGTAAGAAAGGGATAAAACGTTTCATTTATTCATCGGCTCCAGACGATGTCTGATGGTCGGATCCTGTGGCAGGATATGGCACAGCGAGGTATACCAGGGATTATCATCACAAAACAGCGCATATTGTTTAGTGCAGTTAGGCGCGAAAGGATAACCAAAGGCTGGTTTATCCTTCAGGCGACGATAGGTTTCCCGGAAATCGCGCAGATTCAGGCGTGAAATAAGTTCATCCAGCTTTTTATCCTGATCAAGCCCAATCTGCAGGAAATTGCGGATAACCTGCTCCTGATGCTCTACCAGCTGATGCTCCGGCATTGCCGACGTTATTTTTTCACCGCTGGGTGTCATTCTGACAAGCACCTCTCCCCATTCCCGACGGGTCTGAATACTGCTGAGAATGGTCAGTACCGCTTTTTTACGCTCATGCCCGGTATCCGGTAACGGAAACAGACCGTTTTCACTATTATCAATGACCGAAACCAGCCGGTGATTATTGATATCAATACGATCGTAATAACCATCCTGAACCAGCAGGTAAAGAGCTATTCCTTTTCCTTCAGGAGTGAAGGTGTATACATCCGAAGGAGAACGATTAATGGATTCGGCAAACTGATTACGTTTATTTGAGGCTTCCACTGCATCAGTTATATCATCCGAAATTCCTTTTACAAATTTCCTGAAATCTTCAAATACTTTCCTAGCGTCATCCTCCATTTCCTTGTAATAACGCTCATAAACAGGCAGCCCTCCCATTATTAAAATATAGGTCAGTGCCAGAAAACTATTTTTCTCGAATACTTTAAAATGACGATAATCCATCCCGTACAGCTGATAAACGGCCCAGACAGCAAATTCTATAAACTGAGCAGGGCTGACTTCTCCGCCTGCTGAACCTTTAGCCCCCGGCCCCAGACAAACACCAGCGGCAATACGAAATTTAAACCTACCTTTTTCAAACCAGAACTCAAATTCTCCGGACAGCCCGGCGCCAGCCTGAATCTCCACACCAGAGCTGAATGCGGCAAAATCGGTAAACTGCCCTTCTCCGGTATTTTTCCCGACCACCTGTTTACGGCTATCCGACTCCTTATCTGACACACTATTGCCACCAAACACAGTATCATAAATGAAAGTACCTGCCATATCGGGCAAATATTCGACCAGAGAATCAAAAGGCTTTAACCACTGCAATGCACCACTACAGGCTCCACCAAGTTTTACACCAGCGAACAACTCACCAGCAACCTCGCTGGTTACCGCAGATTCCTTCTCCGTTTCCACCAGAACACCGTTCTGCCGTTCTTCAAAACGGGATAAAGGCGTGCGTGCTCCCATCAGTCTTTGTTTGCCGTCACTGATAACAAACTGCAGATTTCCTTCAATATTTGCTGACGCTCCGGCAAATCCCGTTAACACGGTTTCTATTTTTGCCCGTAACACGCCAAGATTAGCTTCTTTATTCTGGTCATTAATAATGAATCTTAGCTGCCAGCCTGCACGGTCGGGTCGATAAAAGGTGGTCGTGGCCTGTGCAGCAGCCAGAGTAAGCTCACAGCTGGCTTCTCCGCTAATACGGCCTTGCTGATTACGGGGAGCCCAATCCACAGCAGATCCGGCATTAGCTGAAAAGCGAAGAAACTGAGCCCCGGCAGAAACATCAATTACCTGTCCCTCACGAGTATATTTACTCTGGTCATTCCAGACATTCGCCCAGTCAGTAAGATTTTTTTCATAATCTACCTTTATGTTGAATTGTCTGTTATCAGAGGTCATTTGCGTAAGCGACTCTTTTATCTTCTTAAATCGCCTTATAATTTCATCTGTTTTGATAGCAACAATTCGTCCATTTTCATCCCGCTCATAAAAATCCCCCTGACCAAAATCTTTAAAATTAAAGATTGTCAGTCTGTCATTAAAAGATTCATAATCGGTCTGTTTTATATAACAATAAAAACGCCCATAGATACATTTTCGGAGAGGCTCTAATGGAATTAGTTCTACAATGCTTGTATAGCCTTTCCGCTCATCAAATTCACCCACTTCCTGCCGGACAGCGTCAGTAGCCTTTTCAACTGCCATTTCCGATGTAACCACTGCATCAAAATATCCGGACAACTGTTCCCTGTCAGCAATGTCCTTCTTTTTATTATAATATTCCTGCAATGCAATTGAGTATTCGTTTCTGGCTTTATCCAGAACATCCATTAACCGGCTTAATTTATATGTTAAATTATCAAACTCACCAGAATCAGATTCACTGATAAAAATAATCTCTCCCGTTTCCAGACGAAAATAACACTGACATGAGGTATGATATACGTCAACGGCATTATTATCTTTTTTACTTAACGTGTTTGTTGCAACCGGCAAACCCTGTTCACTCATTGTAATCATTTTCCGTCATTCAAAAAACAAACTGATATTTTCAGAATCAAGGCCGTAGTGCGCCTGCGTGTAACCCTGTTCATCTGTTACACCCCGAATAATTCTCCCATCAGGTGTTTCGATACGGTACGGGACATATGGTTTGGGTTGGTTATCTCTTTTATTAACAACGCGAAAACGACCGTTCATTGTATTCCGAAACTGTGGTTCTTCGACTACGGCTGGCTTAAGTGCCTGCTCCAGCGACGCACTCCCCCCCCACAGAATATTTCCACTTTTCAAATCAATTTTTCCGGGGGCACCAATCTCCACAGCCCCATCTTTAAGTTTGATATAGGCGCCCCCCCTGCTGGTCAGGGTAATACCCTGTGCTGCATTCAGTATAATTTCACCATTGATGCTGTTAATAGCCATCTGCTGCCCGGCCTGAAGTCGCATGGCATCGGACTGAGCCTGAATATCGACATTCCCCCGGGCTGCAAAAATTTTTATCCCCATTTTTTGAGCAAACAGGCTGATAGCCTCACCAGCAGCCACTGTCAGCCGTTTAAAAATCGTCATATCGGCGTTTTCACCTGCAGTTGCTGTCAGTGTATGACCTGCAGATAACTGAATATTCTCAGGCGTGGTGGCTGCAATACCAGCCGGCGCCGTCATCAGTAATCCGGCTTCTTTGAGCTGATTCAGCACCCGGGCAAGTTGCTGCTGAGAGTTAATATCCGCGTCCAGTGCCCCCGAAGCTCCGGCACTCTGAGCCAGTGCAGTGACTAATTGTAATGCGCTTTGTAACTGAGCAACCGCCGCATTCATGTCCAGCATGTCCCCCCGGGCTTTTGGTTGCTTATCCGCGCTAATCAGTATGCCTGCACCACCACGTATCGACACATGCCTGTCAGTTCTTAATTCAGCCCCTTCTCCCCGCAATACTCGTTGTGCATCAACGTTATGACCAAGATTAAGTTGTGTCTTACCTCCATACTCGGTACTGAGCTTGATATGCTCCTCACCGCGTTTGTCCTCCATCCGCAACTTGTTATTTGCCGGCGTACGGATAACATTGCGCGTACCGTTCTTATCGGTAACGTGATCAACATGACGTGAATCATGCAGGGCATGCGCAATATAGGGACGATCCGGATCACCTTCCTCAAAGGCAATGGCCACTTCCGTTCCCTGAATCAGCGGAAAATGAAAACCATAAGCATCACCACTGTAGGGTTTGGCCAGACGTACCGGCATGCTTTCCTGTCCCGGATTTTTATCATCACGGTCAGCATCAAATTTCACCCGGTACATGCCTGATGCATCCTGCCAGGCGTAGATATCCCCTTCTTTTGCACTGGTCACACGGGCCGTCATGGTACCGGTAACTTTCGGACGGGGCAGTAAAGGAGGACGCCAGCAGATAACTTCACTGTAAGGAACGCCCTTCAGTACAACCTGCAGGGCATCCTTGCGACTTGCAGAAAAACCGACACAGGTAAGCAACACCGGATTGCGCAGCAGCGCAGGCAACGTCGGCGGAAGACTGTCGGTGATAGTCAGAACCTGAGCAGGTGCCAGCGTGGCGTCTGTACTGTTACCGGTTATCCGTACCTGCTCCGCCAGATAGCGTTCATGACCAAGGCGGGCATAAAAATTGGCCGTCTCCGGCACCGGGTCGATTTTATCCCCCCGTTCCAGATGACGGAAATGGTAGTGGTACACCTCACCATAGTTAATTCCGTCACCATCACCATGCGTCATGTCTGCCGGGGCGGACTGCAACAGATATTGTGCTTCACGATGGTTATAAGCCTTTGTGGTGACACTGGCCTCTGCCACATTGTGCGTCACATTCAGCCCCCACACTGAATCCGCTCTGTTATCATTCATTCCGGACGGACTGTTTATCGCCAGCGTCTTATCAAACGTCAGCGCTGCCTGGCTGTCACCAAAATGCACCACTTCCGTCTGCGTGTCCGGTTGCAGGGTGAAAAAATAAAAAATCCCCACTTCAGCCAGCAAACGCTGAATAAATTGCAGGTCACTTTCCTGATACTGGTTAATCTGTTCACGCTTCGGATACGTTTTTTTGAGACGGAACTCAAACTCCCAGCCTTTCAGACCGTGCTCCTGGAGAACCTCTGTCACCACCTCCGGCACCGATTTGTTAACGAAAAATCGGTGAGAACGATGCTGCCTGTCCAGTAGTTTAATAAATGGTTCCAGTATCACCTGGTATTTTGCCTGGTCGGCGGAGCCCGATATACGGCGAAAATCTGTAATGACACCATGTACTACTTTCTGGCTCACCTGCTCCTTAAGCCCTCCCGTACCCATTGTAAATGTGGCTGATTTACGCAGCAGCAGCCCGGCATCCAGGTCGTTGTCAGTACTGGTAAAATTGATGATGTAATAATAGGTCTGACTCATCTCCTCCCTGCCGCTGAAATGCTCAACATCCAGTGGTGACGGGCAGGAGGGAATAATTAAATGGTAACGATTCAGGGAAGCAGAGATAGTTTTTGAAAGTGTATCTGTCAGACTCATATTGTTAACTCCATGTCTGTACCGGTATTGAACTGCAATTATATAATGATGACCGTTAAGCTTTATTTTCAGAGAGAATTACTGATAATCATCCCATTCATCGTAAATATATGCATATGCAAATCGATACATCAGATAACCGACAAAAAATAACGCAACAGAGAGCCCTCCCCACAGATATTTAAATTCAGAAGATGAGAGAAAAAAGAACCAGACTGTAAATACAATACCCGACGCACCTAACCCCATACCTGCGCCACGGATAAATCGGGAAAGCATTATAAGTAATGTTCTTTTTATCTTCATAAACCACCGAAAAAATATTCGCATATCCGGTCAAACTCAGCCGAATTTCGGTCTGCGACAATACAGGCTCGTTCAAACGGGCGCACAATATCTTCAACAAGAAAGTACAAAAGGTCCAAATCCCCCTGAGCTTTCAGCTTATCATGCAACACCGGATTTCTGTCTTTCAGAAAACGGGATGTGTAAATCGCACGCGATGTCTCTGCGCCAACAGATAATAACAACCCGGCAAAACTCCCGGCAAAAAAAGATGCCAGCCCTCTGGATGCCAGAACCTCACCCAGTTTAACCCCGGTTAATTCAGCAAATGCCATTCTGCCTGCCAGGTCTCCTGAAACGTTCTTCACAATGGAGCCTATTTTTTCCATATTGATCCGGGATACAAAGTCTTCAAGACAAATACTGATAATTTTCCCAATAATATCACGGCTGAAAATGCCTTTTTCTACCAGTCTGGTCATTCTGAATTTGTCATTCTGGTTTTCCCGCCTATGCCCGGTATCTATAAAATCATATCCCATATAACCGAGACTGACTGGCAAAGATATGAGTCCCTTCCCGACGGCCCCCAGAAACCCATCCCCATTAATATTTACGGACTCCAGCATATCCCGGGCAATTTCTTTAGCACTGTCCATATATGCTTTCCTGCGGATAATCGCTATTGATTCCATCAAACGCTATCACAATACCATCCTCATCATTCCACGTCAGAGACAGGTACGTCGGATGCTGTCTGGCAGCAAGATAACTGAGCAACTGCCGGCTCAGTACCGGCAGCAGTTGCTGGTTCAGCAGACTCTCCACATTCCGGGCGCCCGTATCCGGCAGCAGGCAGGCTGATGTCAGGGCATCGTACAGACGTTCATCAACCGATGTGCTCAGTCCATAATGGCAGTGCAGGCGTTCACAGACCTGTGCAAGCTTCATCTCCACAATGGTGCGCATGGCAGACTGTGTCAGCGGACGGTAAATCACGGTCTGGAAACGGGCGAGCAGTGCAGGCCGGAAGTGGTCGCACAGTATCGGGCGCAGCAGTTCGTGCAGGCTGGCCTCAGTGGCTTCCGGTTGTTCGTCCAGCAACTGCATCAGGTGGTCGCTACCGAGATTGGAGGTCATCAGAATGACCGTATTACGGAAGTCAATTTCACGCCCCTCACCGTCGCGCATAAAGCCCCGGTCAAATACCTGATAAAACAGATTCAGTACATCCCGGTGGGCCTTTTCCACTTCATCCAGCAGCACCACACTGTACGGACGCTTACGTACAGCTTCCGTCAGAATACCCCCCTGACCGTATCCCACGTACCCGGGCGGTGACCCCTTAAGCTGGGAAACCGTATGGGGCTCCTGGTATTCCGACAGATTGATGGTAATCAGTGATTTTTCGCCGCCGTACATCACGTCTGCCAGCGCCAGTGCCGTTTCGGTTTTTCCCACACCACTGGGACCAACCAGCAGGAACACGCCCTGGGGACCGTTACCGGATGTCAGACCCGTTTTCGCCGCACGCAGACGCTGCGCAATGGATTCCAGTGCCACGTCCTGTCCGACCACCCGTCTGCCGATATCCTTTTCCAGATGCAGCAGTTCCGTCTGTTCATCCTTCATCAGGGAAGATAACGGCACCCCGGTCCAGTCCGCGACCACACCGGCCACGGTGCGTACGTCAACATCCACACTGAGCAGGGGCTGATTCTGCTGAATGTTGTGCAGTGCCTGCTGCAGGTGATGTGTCTCACTCTGACGGGAAATATCGCTGCGGCTTTCAAGTAACTCACCGGTGAGTTCGCGCTCCCGGGCGTACTGCTGCTCCAGGTCATCACGTGCTGTCACCAGCACATTCTCTTCCTGCTCAATGGCAGACAGACGTTCGCCGTGATTCTGATGACCAACCGCAATATCTTCCAGCAGTGCCTGTTTTTCCATACCGAGGGAAGCGAGCTGTGAACGGATACGGGTCAGCTGTTCCGGCACCGTGTCGAGGCTCATACGCACACGGGCAGCAGCGGTATCGAGCAGGTCAACGGCCTTGTCCGGTAACTGACGTTCTGTCAGATAACGGCGCGAGAGTGTGACGGCAGCACGTACCGCCTCATCGGTGATGTGCACGTTATGATGTTCCGCATAACGGGATTTCAGGGAACGCAGCATCAGACAGGCCGTCTCATCATCCGGCTCGTCCACTCTGACCATCTGAAAACGCCGCTCCAGGGCCGCGTCACGTTCAAAGTATTGTTTGTACTCAGACCAGGTGGTGGCAGCAATGGTGCGCAGTTCACCCCGCGCCAGCGCAGGCTTCAGCAGGTTGGCCGCATCCGCGCCGCCGGCCTGATTGCCGGCCCCGATAAGGGTATGGGCTTCATCTATAAACAGCAGAACAGGGGCCGGTGACTGCTGCACGGCATCAATCACGTTTTTCAGACGCTGTTCAAATTCACCCTTCACGCCGGCACCGGCCTGCAGCAGGCCGAGGTCAAGGGTGCGCAGGGTGACGGGTCTGAGTGATTCCGGTACGTTACCTTCCGCAATACGCAGGGCGAGCCCTTCCACCAGAGCCGTTTTCCCCACACCGGGGTCTCCCACCAGAATAGGGTTGTTCTTGCGGCGACGGGAGAGAATATCCACCATCCGACGGATTTCCGTATCGCGTCCCGATACCGGGTCAATTTTACCCTCTCTCGCACTGGCCGTGATGTCCCGGGTGAATTTATCCAGCGCACCCTGTAACACCGGCGGCAGGTCACCTGACGGTATACCTGCCGTATCCGCACCGACAGGGCGCCCGATAAAGGTCACATTGTCTCCCTGAGGCAGCACAGGCACTGCATCCTGTAACGTCTCCGGACACTCATCAGACTGCGCATCCAGCAGCGGGGACAGACGCTGCAACTGGCTCTGACTCAGTGTCAGCAGAGGCCACAGCCCGTCACAGCGAACCAGGTGCGGATTTTCCGTCAGGGCACCCAGCAGATGCACACTGCGGATATGTTCTTCTCCCTGTAATGAGGCCACCATCCAGGCCTGTTTCAGCAGGACATTCAGGGACGGCGAAAGCTGCGGGCGGCTGCGCACGCTACGGGGCTGGTTATCCAGCCACCCGAGCAGCGACTGCCATATCGCGTCCATATTCCAGTCATAACGCCTGCCCAGCACGGTAAGGTCTCCTTCCCCCTGCTCCAGCAGTTTCAGTAACCAGTGCTCCGGGGTGATTTCTGCATGGGCCCGGGTCTGGCAAAGGGAGGCTGCGCCTTCCAGTGCACGGGCACAGTAATGATTAAGACGACGTAACAGAGCTGCCGAATTTTCCATGTTATTCACTCACTGTCAGGAGACCGTCAGGCACGCTACCGCCCTTCGCCGTAACCCAGGCGCATCAGGTCTGTGTTCAGGATTGAGAATTCTTTCTTCAGCACCCGCAGACAGATGCTGAAGAAAAAATAAAAATGACGGACAGGATATCCTGTCCGTCCGGGGGAATTACGCGGTGGTACGTTCACTCCATGCGTCGGAATGAATGATGTTGCCGTCCTTGTAAGTCCAGGTGATTTTCTCGTAGCGCAGCTCCACCTGTTCAAGGTGGTTATGCTTCTCATAAACGGGATTCTTGATGTCGTGCATGACCGGGTTAACCTTCACCACCTTCACGTTCTCAAGCTTCGTATTGAAGTACTCCACTTCCTGACCGGCATCATTGATTTTGTACCACTTAAATTCAGCAGACTTCAGGGTCTGCCCGGTGGTCACGGCCTTGTAAAGGTACGGGCTGGAAGAATCAATCTCCTTGGTAAACAGGAACGGTGTGTGAATACGGGTGCCGGTCAGCTTACCTGTGTTGTTATCCGTCGGGATGTAGAGGCAGTGCTCCTGAGCCACCACCTCAATGCTGCCCTCACGGTCCTGAACATCCACGGACCCTTTGATATCTGCACCGCCATCATCTTTCAGCCACAGATAAACTGGAATTGCCATAAAAATTACTCCGTTATGTTTTCTGATGCGCCCTCTTCCGGCGCAGGGGAAGCGTCCGGCAGACGACAGGCATCGGCCTGCGGTACCAGACTGATTTCAACACGGCGGTTACGCGCGCGACCTTCCGCCGTGTCATTCGGGGCCACAGGGCGGCTTTCGCCGTATCCCTGCACGGCAAAACAGCTTTGAGGAATATCGCCGGTATCCCGCATCCAGTCGCGAACGGCCTCTGCACGCTTCAGGGACAGGACCTGGTTGCGCTGCGGGTCACCGGTATTGTCCGTGTGGCCACTGACCACAATCAGCCAGCCTGCTTTTGCCTTAATATCCACCAGGGCATTCACCAGCCATTTTGTGGCGCCCGGCTTCAGCGTCCATTTACCGGCATCAAACAGCGCCAGGCTGTTAAGGCGAACCGTTTTCGGCGTCTGAATAACTTTCTGTATCACCGGACGGGGAGGCAGTGGTGCAACCCACTCACTAATCGCTCGCTCAACCGGCGGTATCAGCCACATTCCCTGATACAATCCCAGCCCGTAACGCTGCGGCACACCACGTTGCTGCCAGTCGTTCAGTAACTGGCTGTCAGCCTGAAGACGTTGCAGTGCTGTTGTTTTCGATTCAGATGAATATCCGCTCATCCGGTGCCAGGCCGTCAGGTGTTCCCCCACGCTGCGAACCAGTCGCTGGTTATTCATAAAAGACGCCAGTATAGCCAGCAGAAGAAAAACACCGACAATCGCCCCTGTCTGGCGACAAAGTCTGTGCCAGTGACTGAGTCCACGATGACGGGGGATTCCGGACAGCAGAATATCCGGCAACGGCAGTGCCTGTGATGACACGCCGGCAGGCGGTGGCAGTGCAGTGAGGGACGTCAGTTGTTGTTGCCAGAGATTACCGGGCCGGGCCGCAACCGACGTCAGACAGAATCCAACGGCAACCGGCCGGAAATAAAAGTGCTCCTGCCGGCAAATATCTGTCAGGGCATCAGTAACCCGGTTGTACCAGGACAACATGGCATTCAGCCATAACAGTTCACTGACGCACCGGAGCCTGGACGCTGCATCACACTCCCGGAGCCATTCCTCTGCCGGAATGGCTCCGGCTTCTGTCAGGCGTATATGCATTCCCGGCAGGTCCGGTGTCAGTGTAAACCAGTGTGCAGAGTGCTTATTTAAGGATGTGTTTTGTGGTGACGGTCCTGAAACCATCAGTGTCACCAGCACCGGCGGCGTGGTATTCAGCCACTGCCGGCACTGCATGACAGCACGCTGCCAGTTCCGCAACCACGGCAGGAAAGTCTCATCTGAGGTATGCTGCTCCGGTAAAAGTCCCAGCATGACCACGACCTGACCACACAGGGCCGGACGGCTGTACGACAACCGCTCTGCCAGTATTCTCATCTGCTCCGGCGTATCCACACGAAGATACCATCCCGATGCTGTTTCCCGGTATGCCTGACCGGATTCGAACCACGCATCTGAGTTTCCGGCAACAAGCAGCACATGTCCCTGAAAATATTCAGGCGGCAGACCGTCATCGGCAGCCTTCTCCGGGGCACCGCGACGGGAAGACAGACAATACCACTGGTACCACAGCACCAGTCCCGCCGCCACAACTGAAACCAGGGTCAGTATTATCTGGTTTACTGCAGACAGCGGCAGGAATCCCGAAATCAGCCACAGTGTCAGGAACAGACTCAGTATTGTCAGCCAGAGACGGGAACGTACGTGCATGGTTATCCCTGCCCGGTAAGCCGTGCCACCTGGTCTGCGAGCACAGAAGAAAGCACACACCAGAGACCAGCCAGCGTCACAATACCCGCCCCCCATGACAACCAGTACATCGTTCTGCCAGCACGGTAACCCGGTGCACGCACCACCACCGGCGCATCCTGTGCGAAAGTAAATGCAGGAACACGCGCTGTCAGTGCGCGTATTACATCTTCGCGACGCTCATCATCCTGCGACCGGTACTGACCGGTAAAACCGAGCTGAAGCGTACGGCAGAGGCATGTCAGTACCGCCACATCCGGCGCCGGTAATTTCAGTTGCTCACGAATACGCTCCCAGAGCTCTTCACCGGCATTGAGCGTACCAAAAAAATGAGCCTGCAGCGGGTCCTGCTGCCAGGTGTGCCAGCCATCGTCTGTTTTTTCGCGGTTCAGCACACTCTCGTCCAGCAGGGCACAGAAGGCATACAACATGGTGTCACTGTTTTCCTGACTGAATCCTGCTTCGGCCAGCTCTTCACGCGCCTGCGTCACCAGCTGACAGGCACGGCGATACAGGGCCTTACCATCCTCAACCGGTTGCCCGCTACGCAGCTGGCTGACCATCAGCCAGCCGGGATAAAAAATCTGTTCAGCCCGGGAGATAACAGGTTTATTCATGTCCGCAGCACCGCAAAAAGTTCCAGTTTCACATCCCCCAGCGATGCCGGGGTGTAGAAAGTACAACGCCCCGCGTCCAGCATCGCCCGGGCTGCATCCGTACTTAAATCCAGCGCGAAATACTGGTTTTCCAGCCGGAGCGGAATGGCCGCCGGTACATGCGTAACCGGACGGATAATGACCCCGCTCAGCGCCACATTCACCACCTCTGACACATCATCGGGGCTTCCGGCTTTGCATAGCTGCGGAAACTTCGTCTGCAGTTCATGCCCGGGCATGGAAGAGCGCACTGAAAGCCAGAAATCCGCCCCTTCGCGCAGGCGCGCATCGTGTAATGCTCCCTCCCACATCACACCTTTTTGTTTCAGTTCAATGAAGACAACACGGGAAGGCAGGCTTGCCTCCAGCAGATGGTTCAGCAAAGAAAGCAAGGGTGGGAAAACATTTTCAGGTGTTTCATGACGGTATGCCGGAACCGCATCCACATTATGCTCAAGCGAGAATGTGAGCAGGGAGCCTGCCAGCCGGGCAAGCTCCCTGTACAACAGTTCCGGGTGGCGGTAAGGCATGTCAAGCAACTCTTTCAGAACAGGCTCCGCACTGTTCAGGGCATTCAGCAACCAGAACAACGACACGTCCGCCACTGCAAAATCCGCAAGACGGGCATTGTTCTCCCGACGCATGGACATCAGTCGCTGGCGACGCGCCTGCAGGTGATGAAGCAACTCCGCAAGTTCAGTCATCAGCGAAGGACTGGCAGACAGCGTCAACAGAGGGGGAATAAAACGCGGGTCCCTGCACCACTGTCCCTGTGCATCACGAACAAGACGGGTAACGGGACAGGTCAGCCAGGCAGCATTTTCCTGATGAGCCATGCGCAGAGTCAGGTTATGCCGCAATACCGCCACTTCGCTTTTCTCATGCCCGGCCAGCTCCTGCACATTCACCCTTTCTGATTTCCAGCGACGCGGACGCTCGCTCTCACTGCCATCATCAAGGTTGCCACCGTTAGCATTCAGTAACGGTAGCGCCAGCACAATATCCACCAGGGAACGATCAGAAACCGTCGATAAATCACAGACCGGAGGCAGATTATCCGCCCGTTCCGTATCAATAAGCGTTCCGTCCGGGAAACGAACAATCAGACGGGTGGCATTCAACCGTGAAAGAGGTAACAGAGAGTCATCAAACTCTGCAGCCACCACGCCCCATGGATGCGCCAGCCCCATTCTGGCAACGCTGTCTGCCAGATGAACATCCCAGGCAGCCTGCTGCTGAAATTGCTGGGGCATCAGAAAAGCCCCGTCTTCCCACAGTGGACGATAAATCTTCATTTCCCGACGCCTGCCTTACGCTTTTGCTTTCGGCATCTGCGAAACCAGTGACAGGCTGACGTCCATACCTTCCACCTGGAAATGTGGTACAGCATAGAGTTTCACGCGGAAGAACCCCGGGTTGTCTTCGATGTCTTCCACCACCACTTTTCCGTCACGCAGCGGATGTGAGGCCTGCAGTTCATCGCCCGGATCGGTCATCTCCGTCACCAGACCCCGGATCCAGTTATTCAGTTCCAGCTCAAGCAGACGGCGATCTTTGGTGGTACCGATATTTTCCCGCTGAATGATCTTCAGGTAATGCGCAATGCGGGACAGCAGGAAAATATAGGGAAGACGGGCATTAATACGGCTGTTCGCTGTCGCATCCGGCGTATCGTACAATGCTGGTTTCTGGGCAGAGTTGGCGGAGAAGAAGCAGGCATAATCCCGGTTCTTGTAGTAAGAGAGCGGAATAAAGCCCAGATTGGCGAACTCAAACTCCCGCGTTTCCGGGATCATCACCTCTGACGGAATTTTGACCTGATTACCGGTTCCCAGATCATACAAATGGATTGGCAAATCCTGCACCGCACCACCGGCCTGAGGCCCGCGGATCTGAACGCACCAGCCGTTGGTGACAAAACTGCGCACCATGTTGGCGGCAAAAGCAAAAGACGCGTTCGTCCAGAGGTACTTGTGATGATCCGGCCCTTTCACCTCTTCAACATAGTTAAAGCTGCGGACAGGTACGGTATCCGGGCCATACGGCAGGCGTCCCAGAACACGTGGCATCACCAGGCCAATATAACGGGCATCGTCCGTCTCACGGAAAGCGTTCCACTTAATGTACTCGGCACGCTCAAAGTGGTTGCCAATATCCTTGATGGCAGCCACCTCTTCCATGGTTTCTTTCTGGAAGAAAGCCGGGCCAACAGAACCAATAAACGGCATATGTGCGGATGCTGCCACCCGGGAAATATTTTTCAGCAGCGCCACGTCCTGTGCAGATGCATCAAATTCCCAGGCCGAAACCAGGGCAGCAATGGGCTCACCACCCGGCGTGTCATACTCAGCCACATAGGTCTGCAGGTAAAGGCCGCTCTGAATAATTTCCGGCGCATCCTCAAAATCCTGACGCAAATCGTCTTTGGACAGATCCAGCAGCTCAATTTTCACATTACGGCGGAAGTCCGTTTTATCCACCAGGGACTTCACGCCCCGCCACAGCGACTCCACTTTCTGAAATTCCGGATGATGAAGCACAGCATCCAGTTGACGGCTGATCTGATAATCAAGCTCTGCAATATGATGGTCAATCAGCGCTTTATCGAGTTTTTCCACCTGCGTGCCGGCTTTTGCCAGACACTCCATAAACACCTGCATCCCTGCCGTCAGGCGTTCATCTGCAGACGCTTCTGACATGGCCTGTGGATCCTGCCAGATATCCAGTGCACTCAGGGCAGATACCGGGTTCAGGTTAATTTTTTCAAACAGGGAAGCATATACGCTGTCACCGGCATGCGCTTCAGATACCACGCTCTCTGCAACGTTCTTTTCTTTCTGTACAGACATCAGCATTTTCTCTCGTAATCCGTTCAATCACGCCTTTTCCGGCACCAGTGCACGCAATTCATCACGCAGCGTCTGGCTCAGTGCCGGGTCACGCAGAATTTTTTCCAGCTCTTTACGGAAAGTCACGTTATCCAGCAGATTGGCTTTCAGGTCACGCAGAAGGCTGCGCATGGCCAGCATGGCTTTAAGACGGGGAATCTGTCGGGCGACCTGCTCTGGCGTGAAATCGTTCATATTGCGGAAAGTCAGGCTGATGCTCTCTTCAGAGCCATCACCGGCAAGCGTGTTCTCCACATTCAGACGCACAGACGGGGAGATATCTGCCAGAACATCATTAAAATTGTTTTTATTAATATCCGTTTTTACACGCTCTGACAGTGGACGCTCTTCCTGTCCGTTACTGAAATCACCGGCAACCAGCAGTTTGAGCGGAAGCTCCACTTTCTTCTGCCCACCACCTGTATGTAGGTCTAATTTCAGATTTACCCTTGCTTTCGGGATTTCATTCTGAAATGAACTGCTCATGACTCTCTCCTGTGAAGCCTGCATCTCAGGGGTTCCATCACCGCAGATGCCTCCCCTTGTGCACTGATTTAATTTTGATCATTATAGGACGAAGATCTGTAAAATCTCAATATGGCAGACATATCGATCGATATAACGCAAATATGCAGATCTTTGTTCTGTTTGATATCGCAAAACCAGCACATTGCAAAACTTATAACCATGATTAATGAAAAGCCGCAGGAAATTATTCCAGTGAATGCTTTTAATACAGCCAGTTATGTCAGAAAAGTTCAGTTTTTGATTCTGGTCATGGAAAATCACGATGAGTAACGATTCAGCATCATTGAAGTGATTTCTGGAAAACGGGAAGGATATGAAGGAAGAGCACAACAAAATGCAATGAAAGAAGGAGTGAGGGGATTTTTAGTAAAAACAGAAGATTAACAAAACACATCAGGAGGCAGAGACTCCTGATTCAGCAATATCACATGAAATTTTAGTTAACTGTTACCGTTCTGAAATCTATGTCAGAAGATATTCCATTACCGAAAATCAATCAGCGATACAGAGATGATCATGGTGCGCTTGTCACCGTGACCAGTGTTGAGGAAACCCGGGTGGTATTTATGCGGGACGGCTATCCGCATCCCTGCATGCGGCCGATGTACAACTTCCTGGGAAAATTCAAGCCCGAACCCCGGGAAGAAAAAATCCCTGCCGGCAATCACACTGCCTGATGGCAGCATAATCCTCTTTTTAATTCTCATCCCCGGAGACAAGCCCGGAAAACCACTCCGGGTGTTCACTGTATGCCGTGTTCAGCGCATCCCAGGAAACGTTGATATAAAAGCTGTCCTGCAATTTCCGGGTAACCACCTCTGCCAGGCGGTTCCGGTTATCCACCAGTCCGGCATAACCTCTCTCTGCCAGCCACTCATTCAGTTCATGTTCCAGAGACAGATTGATAATATCGTAATCGGACCTTGCCATTCCCGTTTCCTTAGCACATGTTTTCAGGCACGGGGATAAAGTATAAAGAATGTCGTACTGCTGCTGCCAGAGCAATATTCCCCCTGATGGTTGTATCAGAGATGGTATGCCGGTACTTTGCGGGTTGTTCCTGTCAGGTTATCGTGCACCTCCACGGTCGTGGTCACCACCGGCATTCCGGCCTTTCTCAGCCTCAGAACATCAGCCGCAATACGCTGACTGCCAAACCAGAACAGGCCGTCCAGTGCAGTCACCAGTAAACCCGCCTCCAGTGCATACTTCAGCCGTTCACGGGGCGCTTTCACTTCCCGGGTAACCTGCTGATATGGCGATGATGTGTTTTCATTCCCAACCACGCGACGAATACGGTGAGACAGATGATACCGGAATGTATCCGGCACACCAGAAAGGCTGGCCTTCAGGCTGTACACGCAGCCAAACCGTTTATCGTTAAACACCACATTTTTCTGGCTGATGCCCCATTCTTCACGCAGCGCGGCAATCAGTTGTGGTGTCCGGGTAAGCAGCAAGCGAAAAGGCAGTTCAAAACTGGTGACGTAATCCACATTCAGCAGTGCAATACGCAGCCGTTCTTCTGGCCCGGCCTCTGTCTGCCTGCACTCCTCCAGAACATCCTGCCACTGCTGGCGAAGACGGGGCGATTCGTTCCGTTCTGTAAAACAGTATTTATCCGCCAGATAATCAATTCGTGTACGCATACTGAAAAGAATTCCGTATAAAAATTCATCTGACAAAACTTTATCAGTCCATAAAAATCAACGGAAGCACAGATGATTCACTCGTCCATTACCAACGGATTTTGCCAATAACCCTGGCGTTGACAACGGGTAACATAAAAGACAAAGACTGAACAACTGTTTTTAACGGCGATACTGCATGATTTCATCGCCATCCATCACCGTCATATCCACCAGATGAAACAACTCTGTGCAGGTTTTATCCTACAGGTTCCGGATTATCAAAACACGTCGGTCAGTTCATGTTGTACGTGGACGGGCTGCGCTCCCCATGACAGAACATTATCGATATCACCAGCATACGTGCCACTCAAAGTGTTGCGGCATCGTACGGCGTGGTCGTGTTCTTCTCTTTTTCCTGTTCACAATAACCTGCTTAACGGTCAGAAGGCATTTTCACCAGGATTATATTCACCTGCACAACCATGTTCAGCCATGACCGCTGATAAGTGAACATCCGGAGTATATTATTCTGCCGCTGTTGAATTGCCGGTAAGCTCCCGGTCCTTTGCTCCGGCACACTGTTTTTGTTTCTGGCTCTCTGTCTGAGGTGAAACCTTCCAGGTATGTCGCCCCATTTTTGTTCGTCTCCATTTTTTTAAGAAGTGCTCAAGTGAAAAACTTTTTACCTCTCCGGGAGTTGTCGTATTTGCTGATAATGTTCGTTTGTTTAAAGAACCTGCTGGTCTTGCCATTAATATTACCTGCTGATTGCTTCACGCCCGGGCTCCTCGCACTGTGCGCGGGTTATTGTTTCGTTTTCAGTCCCGGGGGCGCCAGGACTCTGTTTGCAGACCATAACGGCCTGACCTGTAGTGTTTCTTCGGCTCTTTGATGCCCGTTTACGCCATTTGTTCCCTGCCCCTCTGTCTGATAACGAATACGCTCACTACGCACAGCACTGAACAATACCGGCAACAGCATGTCTTACATGACATTCGCTGTGCCATCCACCGGAAAACATTTTCAGATACCGGATGAGGTACCACTTCCATTGACAGCACGAGGTAACAATACTGATGGTAACGCTGACCATTAACCGTAAACCGCAGGGTATTTTCAGTAAGTCACCGGCAACGCCGCTGCAGGATAAAACGAACACAGTACACAACGAGAAGCCTCTTCGGGTGAGGAATCAAACACCATGGCGACATATGACAAAACGCCAGCGCAAAAACCGTAAGCGTATAAATCGTCTTGTGGAACTCTGGCCTGAGTTATTCAACCGGGAAAAACCAAAACCGCTTAAAGTGGGGATAACTGACGACCTGATACAGGATATCGCCATCAGAGAACTGGCGTTTGGCGCAGGTGCATTACGCGCGGCAGTGGCGTCTTATGTGCAGTCTCCGCGCTATTACCGTGCGTTAATGGCAGGTGGCGCCCGTTACGACCTGAAGGGGCAACCGTGCGGAGAGGTGACACCACATGAACAGAAAGAGGCAGAGAGCCGTTTAATGATGCTGAATGACCGACGAAAAGCCAGAAAGCGCTGATTCACTGAGCTGTAATCAATGTACAGCGCTGTACCGGACGATGGATAATGGCGGTCACAACCGGTAACCCCAGAGACAATGCGACTGTTTTTAACGCAACATACTGGCCGGATGTATCACCCCGGGCAACCCGAAAACACTTTTCCACCCGGCATTGTCCGCCAGCACTTATCATCCGCCAGGTCTGTTGCAGTAAATCCACCACTTGCGAACATTCTTCCTCAACCGTGGCACTGGCCCGCGGATGGCAAATGCTCGTCTGACTGAGCAGCAACAGGCATCGTATTGTTGCTCCTCCATGTTGTTCCCGCAACCAGCGTAATACCATCGGCGAGGATGGACTGGCCGTGTGATTACGCTCAGTAATACGTTCGTGCACCTGTCGGTAAAAGGAAGTACAGAATGCGTGAATCTGTTGCCCGTTGATATTTCCTTCTGCCGAATAGAGCGTGAAGTGAAATGCCAACAGATTAGGCCAGTGGTCCACCGCCTGCTGAACAAAACGCCGGATGTCTCCCGGCTCTGAAATTAAGGCTTTGGTTATTTGCACGAAATGTTCCTTTTCAAACCCTGTTGAATTTTGTTAAGCCGATGCAGACGCACGGAAAGCGCACATCAACACCGGCACGGTACGATACAAACACCAGTGACTGGCGGGACGAAGGGAATGACGAATCAGTCAGGAAATGATGACAAACAGTTGGCTGACCAGAGGAGTCAGCAGAAAGATGAGCGGGAGTTGTCAGCGCCAGCACCAGGGACAGGGCTGATTTCCACAATACCAGCGCCGGCATTTCGCACATTGTCAGCGTACTGGCATTACAACACGTTTCATGCTGCTGCTCCTCGTGATTCCTCAATTCGCTGCTGCATCCACTGCTCCACTTCACTTTTGTACCAGCGGCTGCTGCGACCCAGTTTTATGGGTTTAGGAAAATGACCTTCACTGATCAGCTTGTAAAACCATTTATCGGTCATACCGGTGAAACTGGTGATGTAGTTCATGTCGATCAGGGGATCGTCGGCACGCAACAATACACTGTCGTGGCCTGTTATTGAGGTCAACATAGTCAGGATGTCCTCTGTGAGATTTATGGAGGTTGGGCAAATGCGGGTGAATCTGCTGAACTGAGCTTTCAGAACAGTCCTGCAGATCCGGGATAGCCGGGATTACCGGCGAGGCAACGGGCTTCCGGATCGCACACACCACGACGATCGCGGGCGAAATCACTGAACGCCCAGATCAAATCTTTGAGGATGTCTTCGCAGTCCGGTGAACGACTGTCCAGCACCACATCCCGGGTGTTCTGCTTCTGGTACGGTGCCGCTTCCCCCGGTGACGCGAAGCCCAGTACGTTGCTCCAGGCATCCAGAATCAGCCGGTCCAGTTCAGGGCCGTCGAAATACTCCTGTCTGACACACAGCACCACGTGGTATTCCGGCTTTTCAGGATGACGGGTCAGGAGCCAGCAGAGATCACGTCCGGGGGTTGCATTCATCAGCGCACTGACAGTTTCGATAAAGTCCATACCAAACCAGGTCTTTCTGCTGCTGAAGGTAGTGTCATATTCACATGGCAGACGAAGCAGGATCCGCCGTACCCGGGAGCAGGACTGTTCACGCAGCGCACGGTTGAGAACACCGATGATTTTGTTCTGATAAGACGGCCAGAAGGGCGCCAGGCTATAGTCGAAATGAGGGATACCATTCATAAGATATGCTCCATATGGAAACACACGACGCATCCCCGCCAGCGAAAGACGAGCGTATTGTGAAACTGAAGGCGTCGTGTACTGAGATTGTTGATGTGATAACCGTGGAACCGGGGATGGCAGATGTCGTATGCCAGGACAGTCAGGAGACCAGACAGGTGTAAAATTCCTGAGGTGGGTTTAAGGTGAATGACCTCCGTTGACTTCGGTTCACATCATTAATCAAGGCGGTAAGTTTTTACCGACGGAGTGTTTCCAGGAGCGGAAGCAGATAAAAATACCGTTGCATGACTTCAGAATGAGTGATCAGAATACGAGGTAAGGGCGTTGGCTGACGCCCTACCGTGGCATACGCTCAGGCACCGGATGCCGTTTTACAGGGTTCACCTGCCATCCAGTAGATGCCCCGCTCCACGACTGCAACCATAATTACGTTGACCAGAACCGTCATGCTGCTTCGTCTCATACTTCACGAGATAACGGGCTCTCTCCATGGCTTTCTGCATCGCTTCCACATCACCACGCTTGACCCAGAGCACAGCGGATCCACCAGATTTTTTGTCAGAATCCTTCCGGGTATCAGAACATCCACCAGGCACAGGCGTATCATCGGAAGAAGGGCGAGCATCAGATGATGTCGGTTTACGGAAAGGCGTCCGCCTGGAAAAATGAACCAGTCCATTACCCTGCCAGGGCTCAAGATGCAGAGCACTGCACCATGCCAGTTGGATCAGCGTCGCCAGCGAAGAAGGAACGGTGAAATCCCCTGGCGAGCACCAGGTATCTTTGTTGAGCAGTAATATCACGTGATAATGTTTCCTGCC
>OLRM01000428.1_pt1 | contig 35086 bp, 37 predicted proteins | sample 1643211 | NCBI WGS metagenome assembly OLRM01 (sample SAMEA3136690, study PRJEB25190) | human gut metagenome | biome: human gut; feature: human-associated habitat; material: faeces | place: Austria | collected 2013
CCCCGTTGCCCGGATAGCTCAGTCGGTAGAGCAGGGGATTGAAAATCCCCGTGTCGGTGGTTCGATTCCGCCTCCGGGCACCAAACGCATCAAAGTACGCTGGTTAAGGGATGAGATCCTTAACGGGCGTCTAATACAGGATCCGGTCATAACGAAATCTCCGTGTAAGTATGGTTACACTGTGGTTTCAGTATCGTATCCTCAAGCGTGGCACCTGCTGGTAACAGGTGTCACGCTCTCGCATACGCAAAAATGCTTACACCATTCTGGTCCGATGTCAAGCATGTTTATTCCTTGTCAGAAAGCTCCCCTCCAGAACTTTCCTGTTTTTCCTTTTTCCCGGTACTGGCCTCACGGCGTTTTTTCGCCTCTTTAATCCGTCTTTTTGTCGCCTCATCCGTGGATAAACCGAGTTCAGCCTCCAGTGCCTCAGCAGCAACTTCCACCGAAAAATCAATATACTCCATGGTGGTGGCAACACTCCTGTGCCCCAGAATGGATTTGACCATGTGCAGATTACGCTCCGGTGCCGCCATCAGCTTTGTTGCCAGTGTGTGTCTGAATCTGTGTGACGAGACAAAAAAACCACATTCACGGCTCAGTCTGCGGAAAAAAGATTTGACCGACTGATGCGCTCTTTTGGCACAGTACTGGTATTTCCCGGGACTGTAATGCTCGCTGTACAGGCAGACATCAAAGAGATAGTCATTATCCGACGCACCATTGACACGGGCGCACTCAATAAGATGTTTCAGTGAAAGTCGTAACGATTCCACAATCGGCACACGCCATTCACGTCGGGTTTTACTCCCTTCCAGCTGAAGGGTAATCACCGCCTCATCCTCATGAATATCCTTCAGCCTGATATGTTTCAGCTGGTTAAAACGCATCCCCGTGAAGCGCAGCGTATCCAGCACGATCAGCCAGTACCATGCAGGGTACATCGCATTGCGCCGCCTGTCACAGATCACCATCTTATTGGCCTCAGCTTCAGCAAAAGCCTGAACTGTACGGTAAATCCTGACCATCTCTTTATCAGTGAGCGTTTTTTTCTGTTTTGATGCCCCGGGCACTGAAGTGCCATCAAGCGGATTTTCCGTCTGTGGTAACCACTTTTTCTTGATCCCAAGCGCCAGGAGCGGTCGGAGATGTGACACTCTGTTATTCCAGGTGTTTACTGAACGCCCCTGATCTTTAAGCATATGACGTCGCCATCGCTGAATGTCTCTCGGTGTGACATCGCCGGGCCAGGAATCACCGCCCAGGAACTTATCAAACAGACGGACAACTTTGCGGTAGCTGTGTTCAGTATCAGGTTTAAGATTTTTCTCAAGGAAGTACTCAAAGAGTAATTCCTCCCACGTTATTTTTTCGACATCTTTCTTCATAGGGGAATACATCTCCCTGAACGGATGAATGACCCGGTGCTGTTATGGAAAAGCAATGTATTCACTGTCCCCGGGCACTGCGTTATAACCACACAGATAACGGCTTTTAACCAGATATCCGCTTACAGCTTTATAACTCCCTGTTCTGTCAGGTACAGTATACAGATGCAGGCTGAAAAAACGCTCACCTTCCCGGATTTTGTGAATACGGGAACGTTCAAACAACGCCTGAACACTCCTGCGGTCACGACGGCTTCCCGTCATTTTCTGATACAGATAAAAAATATCCGGGACACACAAAAAAACATACCCCGCAATACAATGCACTCTCGCGGAAGGTGTATTTATTTCAATCATCCCCGATGACAACCCCGATTTCAGCCAGGTAATAAAATCCACCTCTTCCGTATCTGCTTCGCCCTCCGGATAAATAACGCTGGTTTGTTCTCCCTGTACTGCCGGTACGTCACTTTGGCCGTCCCGATCGGCTGACGATTTAATACTGTTTTCAGGTTCAGCAGTTTCGGACTCATCTGCTGAAAAAAGACTCAGCAGCATTGCTGTGTCCTGATCCGCAGGAGCAGCACTGACCGCTTCATCATCTGCCGTCACCACTGGCGCTGTCTGAACCGTCAGTTCCTGCTGTGCGGACGGCACCTCTGACGCCCCGGCGGACTCACCACCACCTTCAGTCTCTGTCTGCACGCTCTCAGTCTTCACCTCCTCTGCCGGCTGCACCTCAGTGACTGCCACCACACTGTCCGTGCTGCCGGTCACCACCGGGTCAGCAGGACGGATGTCTGCTGAAGCCTCCGCAGTAACCGGCGCAGTGACAGCGCAGGTATTCAGCGGACTCTCTGTCTGCCTTGCCGCTTCCTGCAGCACATCACGAATCAGCGCCATCCCGGGATGCTGATGCCAGAGCGCCCCGGCCAGATTCTGCAGTGCGCCCGGCGCCGTCACAAGCCAGGCCGTTGCGCCGTCCGGTAACAGCGTGCCGGCAGTCAGGGCCGCAAGTTGTTGCGCTTCCGTACCCTGCGGCGCCGTCTTCCTGAACCGGAAACGGAAAGGTTCGTCAGGCACAGAAATCCCTGGCTGCCAGCCCCGCCCACTCAGCAGTTCCCCCTCAAGGTGCGCCAGCAGGGGCAGGTGGTAAAACAGCGCTGACCAGAAAATCACCGCATGCCAGACTGCGGCCTGAGCCGCCTGGTCTTCCGGGGTCGCATCCGGTGGAAACATGTACCCTCTTGCCAGACGAACGGCATACGTGGTGTACAGTACCGTCAGATCACCAAATCCACCGGCACGGGACCACCGTCCTTCCCGTGTTGCCGGGACGTTCTGGGTGTTCAGCAGCAGCCGGCTGAGTGGTTCAAGGCACATCCTGTCGTATACATCACGGGGCATCGGATTGTTATCCCAGACCTGCCTGAGCCTCAGCTCCCTGTGCTCTGGTGATAACAGTGCCTCTGCCGTGAGCGGCGCATAAAACCCTGCCGGTATCACCGGCGCGACCACGCCAGGCTCCGTGCCCTTTGTGCCGGGCAGCATACGTCTGAACCGCTTAAACATCCTCTCCCTCCACGCCATCGTCTTCCTTCCCCTGCACCGGCGCGTTTCCGGGTGCACCACCATCGCCGGCAGCTTCCGTCAGCTGCTGCATGAGTTCATTGAGAACCAGCGTTCTGCGCGCCCGGGTGACCGCCACATAGAGCAGATTGGTTTCATCCCGCCGCTCCTGCTCGCTTATCAGCGGGTCGGTGATATCCTGAAAATCATCATCGAGTACCACCAGTGACCACTCCAGTCCCTTACTGCGGTGTGCCGTTGAGACCGTGATATCCGCCTCCTGTTCATTCGTGACGGTGTGCTTTCTGAGAAGTTCGAGTTTCTTCGGCAGCGGAAAGCACAGCTCCAGCAGACGAATGGACTGATTCATTTCCACATCCTTCGTCACCTTCGCAATATGACGGTACTCGTCAAAACCCCGGTAGTCCTTCCGCAGTCTGTCACTGTGCATCCGCTCCGGCATATCCATCTGAAACCAGTAAAGATCTTCCAGTGCCTCCGTTCTGTAGCCTTCAATGCCCCCCACCCAGTAAACCTTCCTGCCACGCATTGCCGCCATCAGTGCGGTGCCAATCACACCGGCCACCGTCCGGCTCAGTATCGCCCTGTGACCGGTCATCTTCCCTGCCTTCACGCGCGCACGCATTTCACCTGCCGTCAGCACTTCATCATCCCCGCCCCTGCCGGTCACCTCACGGCTCTCGCCGGCACGCTTCAGTAACTGGCTGGCCACCCCGGCCACGGCAGGACCAAAACGAAAACTTTGCGTCAGCCAGAGACGGTCCGCCCCGTTCAGTGCCGGATGCGACAGTGCATCGCTGGCACCACGAAAACGATAAATCTGCTGGTAACGGTCGCCAACCAGTACCACCCTGCACCGCTGCCCCAGCACCAGTGCGGACGTCACCGGATTCGCATCCTGGGCCTCATCAAAAAGGATCGTATCCCACCTGCGTGACAGATCCGGTGAGGAAAGCTGATAGAGCTTCAGATAGGTGTCGTGAGTGACCGGAAAATTGCCATCCGGATTGCTCATTTCATGCCAGAGGATCTGCACGGCACGCAGCGCATCCTGTGGCGACATGCCCTTCATCTCGTCGGGAGGCGGCATATGCTGCATTCCGGGCGCCACGTCCGCCGAACAGATGAACTGATTCAGCGCGGTCATGGCAACACGGGCAAGCGTCCAGTAGCGGGTGTTCAGTTTTCTCGCTACATCCGTCACTGACAGCCCCGGCACCAGACGATGCCGGAAATGCTTTCCGAACCGCGAATACGCCAGCTGATGGGAGGTTTTGCACTCCACATTAAAGGGAAACCGGCGCTCCGCCTCATCACGAATCGCGCGGTTATAGGCCAGATACAGCATCCGGCTCTCAGGGCAGGCTGCGGCGAACTGCACCAGTGTGCTGGTTTTGCCTGTACCGGCAAAGGCATTCACCACCAGTTTTTCCCCCTGCCAGTGAATGATGGCTGACTGTTCATCGGTGGGATTCAGGGACATGGCATTCCTCCGTTCACGAAATGTCAGCGCACTCTGCCTTCTCAGGAGCGTCGCTGACCAGAATTAATTCACCCTGTCACACCAGAAATTTCCCGGCAATAAATTTTCAGAAACACAAAAAGAATTAATCGTCGCCATGTGCAGAGCGCCGCAGCATCATCCCTTCAGACACCGCCGTATCGTTATCCGCGCGGTGACACCGGACACCATGCCGGTAAGGCTCTTTAACAATCGGGTATTGCGGCAACGCCCTGAAGCCGGGCTGAGGAGGAAACAGAATGCTACGTTATGAGTGACGTGCCGCGCCTGCAGCCACAGGTAACACTCATCACACCCTGCCGTATCAGTACAGGCGCACAACACGAAAATACACTGACCGAATCATCCCGTGTATTTCCGGTTGTGCGGACCTGCGTCCGTACAACGCACCGCTGCACCAGTACCTTTCAGGCGACATCGCGTTTTTCCCCTTGTTGCTGATGTCGCCTATTTTTCCGGGACCGGAAACCGGCAACAGGAGCCATGAATGACAGCAACAACAGACACCACACCGCATAAATACCGGATTGAAGCCACCATCCTGAAGCCTGGTGGTGCACCGGTATCCTGGGTGCGTTTTCAGAACACACCGATGACTGAGCCTGAATGCGTCAGGCTGTTTTTAAAAGAAAAAGAGGCCGGTAAATCGTTCAGTGTGAAAGTGAACGTCACCGCATTCTCATGCAGCAGAGTTCAGCCGGAATAAAACCGGATACAGGCTCAGGAAACACAAAAAATGTGCGATACAGGACCATAATATGACACCACTGAAACCACTTCTTATTGTGCCGCTGCTGGCATTTTCTGTTCCACTTTTTGCTGCACCGTCACCTTCTCAGGTCAGTGCACCCTCATCGTCCACGGTCAGCAGCGCTCCGGGAGCACTGAAATTTATTCCCCGGGACGGTAAAGGGTTATCACTGAAAAAAGCCATGCAGCAACTGATACCGCCGGGATGGACATTTGACATTGCACCGGATGTCAGGCCGCCCCGCACGGTGTCATGGAAGGGAAATGACCAGTGGAATTACGTTACGGAACGCATGCTGAAAAAATATCAGCTCCGCGCCATCACCGACACGGAGAAGAAGCATGTACGTATTGAGCGGAACACCCTGTTCAGTCCGTCTCAGGCCACCCCGGGCACCACCAGTCTGCAGGAAAAAACCGCGGAAAAATCAGCAAACATGCCGCAACCGGCGCATGCACGGACCACCTGGACTCTTGCCCGCGGAACCCTGCTGCGTGCCGGTCTTGAGCAGTGGGTGGCCGCCGTTCCCTGTCAGGCCGGTGGCACCTGGCAGCTGGCCTGGCAGAACCCCGGACTCAATTACAGCATCGATGCGCCGCTGCATTTCACCGGCGAGTTCCGCCACGCGCTCAGTGAACTCTTCCGTCTCTATCAGGACGCACAGACGCCGCTGTATGCAGCCATCAACAGCACGCAGTGTGTGGTGCACGTCAGCGACAGACCGGGAGACTGACCATGGGCTGGTCGCTCTCCCTGGTCATGGCCCTGACCGTGGCGCTGACCTGGTTTCACAACAGCAGTACCCACCGGGTCACCGTGTACAGCGAGCAGGCGGAGATGCGTGAACGTGCGTGGGAGATGGTCCGCCTCATGAACGGCATTAACGACCGGCTGTACACCCATCCGGCTGAGCGCACGGGGGGTGGCACGCTCCCCGTCACCGCCACGGGTTTCCGCCCGGTATACGGTACCCGCCATATCATCGCCGGACAGCGGGTCTTTGTCTGGCAGGATGACCGCCCGGGGCTTGCAGGTGCGCTGGCAGACATCACCCACAAAACCGCGCTGGCAGGCCGGGTGAAGGGGCGGCGACTGCTGAACACCACAGGTCAGGACACCGGTATCAGCGTGCCGTCCGTCATTCCTGACAGCGCATTTGTTTATTTCAACTAGCGGGACATCACTGCACCGTTAACCTTCGCTGTCCCGCACAGTGTGAGGAGCCTGTGGACTGAAGTCTGCATATCCGGCCGCGGTCATGTCCCGCGGATATATCGCCATCACGCGCAGACTTCAGTCCCGAAGCGCTTCTGCCCTCCCTGCTCTGCTCACTGTTTTCACGTTTCACACAAGGATTTCTGCATGAAAAAAAGACAACACATGCTCCTGCCACTGACTGCCGTCGCCCTGCTGCTGTCAGGCTGCGGTACGGCCGAACGTATCAGCAACACGGAAAAAGACGCCACCGCCACACTGGAGAAAGCGCGCCGGCACGCGGGCGAACTCCGTAAATCCCGGCCGGTGGTCACGGAGACCACGCGACAGTGGATCAACCCCTCCCCTGTCAGCGTCAGCCCCGCACACCAGAGCCTGCCGGGCTGCCCCATCATCATCAACACCCGCCGGGATATCAGCCTGCGGCAGATAGCCCAGCGCATCACCGGAAGCTGCGGTATCCCCGTGACCATCACCGCCGACGTCTGGCAGGCGCTGGCCACCACCGGCCCCACACAGCAGCTGACAGGCGCAATCCCCGCACCGGACCCGAACGGCATGGTGCCGCTGGCCGCCGTCGGCAGTGGCGCACAGGTCATCCCCCCGGGCGGCGGTGCCGTCCTGCCGGAACTCAGCGCCACCGGGCTGCGGCAGCTGCTGGATACCGTCGCCTCCCGGCTCGGTATCTCGTACCGTTACGACAGTGACCGGCGCGCCATCACCTTTTACTGGCTGGAGACACGCACCTTCCCGGTCACCTACATGGACTCTCAGGTGACCTACAACGCCCGGGTGGTCAGCGGCACCGCCTCCTCCTCATCCGGCAGCAGTACCGGCAGTAACGCCGGCACCCTCAGCGGGGAGGCCAGCAACACCCAGACCACCACGGTCGACATGAAGTCCACCCTCTATGAGGACCTGAAAAATGCCGTCGGTGCCATGCTGACCCCCGGGACCGGCCGGATGGTGCTTGCCACCGGCTTTCTCACCGTCACCGACACCCCTCGGGTCCTCGACACCGTCAGCCGTTTTGTGGAGGCACGTAACCGCGAGATGCGACGTCAGGTGGTGCTGAACGTGGAAGTCCTCAGCGTCAGAAAAACCCGCCGTGACCAGGCCGGCATTGACTGGAATGCCGTCTTCAGCGACGGACGTCTCGGCCTCACGCTGGGAGGGGCATTCAGCAGTGCCGCCGATGACATCATCACCAGTGGCGTCTCCATTGTGGACGGTAAGCTCACCGGCTCGAAGGCCTTCCTGAAGGCGCTCTCCAGTCAGGGCACCGTCAGCGTGGTCACACAGAACTCCGCCGTCACCAAAAACATGACGCCGGTGCCCATGCAGGTGGCCAGCCAGCAGGGCTATATCGAAGGTGTCACCACCGACACCACGGCCAACGTCGGGACCAGCACCTCCCTGAACGCCGCCACCATCACCACCGGCTTCAACATGACCCTGCTGCCGTTCATTCAGCCGGATGCGCGCAGCCTGCAGCTGCTCTTCAGCATGAACCTCTCCGACAAACCCACCTTTGAGGTGTTCGAGAGCGGCGGCAGCCGGGCACAGGTACCCACGGTGGACCTGAAAACCATCAACCAGACCATCGACCTGAAATCAGGTCAGACCGTCATTCTCAGCGGATTCCGGCAGTCCGGCAGCAAATCCGTGCGCCAGGGCGTCGGCAGCCCGGCATTCTTCGGGCTGGGTGGCGGCACTGACAGCGGTGACGATGACACCATTCTGGTTGTGCTGATCACACCGCACGTAATCTGACGGAGGTTCCCTTGAACGGGTCAATGCAGAAAAAAATTCGTCCGGTTTCACTGATATCGGGTAAACAGGCATTCCTTGCGGGCCTTGACTGGAAGAGCATACCTCCCGGTTACCGGAATGCCCGGCGGTTTGCCCGGTCACAGGGCGCAGAACTGTATCTTTCCTGCCACAACCACGACGGTGAAAACGGTGATGAAATGATGATTGCCCTGCTCAGTCGTCAGGATGCAGATATCCCCCGTAACATTCGCCAGTGCCTGTCACTGGCAATGTTAATACGCCCGCTACTCAAATCAGGTGGGTATGCCATTTTCATCATCGAGAACGACGACGCTGAACTCACCTGTGCGTTTGTATCGGTGATTAATGGCATTCTGGTTAACGACGTTACCGGTACCCCGACTGAAATCACGGAAGCCCGCAACACGTTCCTGATGCTCAATGCGGAACCGGAAAACGGCTGGGTACGCTACGAACCTGACGGTTTTTCACCAGACAGTCGGTGTATCCCGCTACCGCTGTCAAACCTGATCAGCACCAGAAAGCATCCGGCAGAAGCGCGTCTGCTCCCCGTGTCCAGAGGCCCACAGTTAATGACAGCCTTACTCATCATCACGCTGCTTGGCGCATCGTGGTACGGCTGGCAACGTTATGAAATCTGGCAGGCGGAAAAAGCGGAACGGGAAGAAAGCGCCCGGAAAGCAGCTGAAGCACGTATAACGCCACCATGGACGAGGCAGCCTGAAAGCGGAGAATTTATCCGGCAATGCAGCACAACATGGAACCAGACGCCACTGTCTGCTGCCGGATGGCGTTATACCCTGGCTGAATGTTCTACTGACGGTAACAGCGGTAATCTGCGGTCTTCATACACCAATACAGCAGGCACGACAGTGACAGCCTTCATCCGGCGCATCACTGAACTCACAGACACCCGGCCGTTTATTGTTATGCCTGAAGGGAACTCTGGCGGCGTTGCACTGCCGGTCACATTCCGGCTCCCGGATAATCCTGTCCCGGTTGATTCCCTTCCGGAAACCCGAGACCTGCAGGAACGACTGACCACGCTCGCACAGTCAGTTCAACTGCAGATTGACTGGCAGGAAGTCAATAACAGCTTCACTGATGAAAACGGAAACATCATCCAGCCACCGTGGAAAGAGTATGACCTGCAGATACAGACGCTACTCCCGGCTAACCAGCTGGCAGAGCGCTTCAGCGAGCCATCTGTCCGTTTTCTCTCTGTCACAAGACAACTGGAAAATGGTCGTTTCCGTTATCAGTTCACAGGTAAATATTATGCACGATAAAACAAAAGCGCTGCTGATTGCAGCCCTGCTGTTACCGGCAATGGCAGTGGCCGGCAACGAAAATGACGCGCCGCAGAACAAACAACTGCAGATTGAGCAGATTCAGGAAGAAACCGCCCTGTATGAAGCGATGCTGGCAAGAGAAAAAATTCGTCATGAATTGCGGACACTGGAACAGGGTATCTCCCCGGTTTCCGGTTCTGTCACGGGACATCAGCCGGAAAATGCGGCTGGCACCTCCTCCGGTTCACAGGCATTATCATCCCCCCGTCTGAAAGAAATCTTTGGTATTCAGCCACAGCTTTCAGCACGCGTCATACTCCCCGGAGGAACTGAAACTGATGTCAGGGCCGGACAGGCATTACCCGGTACACTGTTCATGGTGGAACAAATCACACCGGACAGTGTGATTCTGGAATACAACGGCAACAGGCAGACGCTACGCCCGTGAGGTGCCATCATGCCAGAGACTATCGAACTGCCTCCTGAAGATATTCGTGATTTCGTCGCAATTCAGCATGACGCTGACGGAAAAATCAGGGTGAAAGTCGTCGAGGCGAAGAAGCACATCACCTCTGTACAACGTTACCTGACGCTCTTACGCTCCCGCTATCCGGGAAAAATCAGCAAATTCGATTTTACCACTCTTGACGTTATCGCAACCCTGAACAGCAATAATACGGAACGTGCACCGGGCGTTTTATCCGACGGAGGGATCAACACAGTACAAAGAAAAGTTCTTGATTACATCAGAAAAGCCGCTCAACTGGATGCCTCAGATCTGCATATCACACCAGGACGCGACAACACGGACTTCACCTATGTGGAAGCCCGGGTTCACGGCGAACTGGAAGTGCTCGATATCCTCCGGAAAGAAGAAGGTCTCGAATTACTGGGGGCCACCTATTCCGGCATGACCGACGTCATCAAGGGCACACAGTTTGATCCCGGGGTGCCTCAGGATGCGCGTCTTTCAGAGCAGTACCTGAAACTGGCCGGTCTGTTTGGTGCACGCTACTCCCACTATCCCTGCGTGGGCGGCCTCTATGCTGTGCTCCGTCTGATCAAGGATGACAGTCTGCAAATCCCGACCTTCAGCATGCTGGGCTACCACCCTGAGCAGGAGCGCACCCTGCGCCGTATTCTGCAGCGCCCTGAAGGTATTATCACGCTCTCAGGACCAACAGGTTCAGGAAAATCCACCACGCTGAGAACCGCCTCTGCGGCATACCTTGAACAGTACGGCTTCAACAATACCGGCGGTATTCTTCTGCCCCGTCGCAGGCTGTTCACCATCGAATCCCCGCCGGAAGGGCGTATTCCCGGTGCCATTCAGACCGCCGTCATGGATACCGCGCAGGGCTGGGTGGACTCCATCAAATCGGCACTGCGTCTTGACCCCGACGGGATCCTGAACGGTGAAATCCGCGACCACGATTCCGCCATTACGGCAATAAAAGCCGCCATGACCGGCCATCTGATGCTGACCACCATCCATGCGAACGACCCGATTAACATCCTCGAACGTCTTGAGATGGAGGGGGTACAGGCCAGGATGATTGCCGACCCGCAACTGTTCATTGGCCTGCTGAGCCAGCGTCTGGTTCAGCTGATATGTCCGCACTGCCGTCGCCCCTGGCATGAGGTGGCTACCGAGCGCACGGATGATGAACGGCACCTGGTGGAAAGCGTCTGCAACCCGGACCAGGTATATCTGCGAAATCATGAAGGCTGCCCGCACTGCTGGCGTGGCGTGACAGGACGAACGGTGATCGCAGAAGTCATCTCCCCGGATGCCCGTTTTTTCCAGTTGTACCGGGAAAAGGGGCGTATTGAGGCCAGAACATACTGGCACCGGGAGCTGGGCGGCATGACACGAAATCAGCATCTGCTGGGAAAAATCAACAGCGGGCAGGTTGATCCGCTGGCGGCCCATTACATCTCTCCCATCGACGAGGACAGCTATACGCTGCTGCACTGACATGAGATTTCTGGAAAAACTCAACAACACCGACATTGAGCTGACAGCACTGACTGTCTGGATAGCCAGAAAAACCTTTGCCCTGAACCGGGTGGAGTTCTACGAAGCCCTGGGCGGCATGATACGTGACGGAACGCCGTCCCTGCGTGCACTCGAATTTCTCTGCGAGATCGAAACCGATTTTGGTGAAAAGAAAGGCACATCCGGCATGTATTTTCTGGCAAAAGAATGCATCGATTCCATCAAAGCCAGCGGCATGTTATCCGGTGCCCTGTTAACCTGGGTGCCACCGGAGGAAGCCACGTTAATCAGAAACGGGGAAGAGCGCGGAAATATTGCCGACGCCCTTTTCCAGGTGGCCAGAACCGTTAAAGCCCGGCGGGAAATGACATCCAGCCTCATTGCCGTCTGCCTCTACCCCCTTCTGCTGCTTTCGCTCTGTGTGGTGAATATGTACAACGCCCATACCCGTATCATCCCCATCGTCAGTGCGTTTGCTTCAGAAGATAAATGGTCATTCCAGATGAAATTGCTTGCCGGCATGTCGGAATTTTTCATCGGGTACGGATTCTGGCTCTGTGGGACCATTTTCGCCCTGACGCTTCTGATCCGTTTTTCATTCAGCCGGTATACCGGCCCCGGCCGGAGGATGCTGGACAAGGCTCCCCCCTGGTCACTGTATCAGACCTTACACGGGGTGAATTATCTGTTCAGTATTTCATCCATGCTGCAGATTAATATTCCTCTTTCGCAGGCGCTGCTCCGAATGGAAAAAGGTGCAGAAAAGAATAAATGGTTAAAGGAGAGAATTCAGGCAATACGAAAACATGTATTATCCGGTCAGAATCTGGCCACAGCAATGCGAAATTCCGGTTACGATTTTCCGTCCAGAATATGCATCAATAAACTGCTCCTGAACTCCGAAAGGGAGGACAGTGTGGCAACCATGGCACTCTATGCCGATCAGTGGCTGGAGGAAGCAAAAAAACGGGTAAAACGAATTGGATTAATTATTACCGGTATATCAGGAGGTTTTGTCTTCTTTTTTATTCTTAACATGATATCTGCCATCTACAGTATCAGCGACATGCTGAAGCAATAATTCCCCCATACAGAATATTTCTGAAACATCCCATAAACCAGGAGTGATATATGAAATTCAGATCATGTCTTTATTCTTATTTTGCTTTAAAAAAAGAGAAAGAGGAGGATAAAGGTTTAACCTTACTGGAAGTTGCCGGCGCACTGATTATTATCGGTATTGTGGTTGTTCTCGCAATGAGTCAGATGTCCAGTACCATGTCATCCAGTGATAACCAGCGCGAAGTGAAAAACCTGCAGACCATTGCAACCAAAATGAAGCAGTACAAGTTCCAGGGACAATATACCAGCAGTGATTATATCAAAACGCTGACGCAGAGTGGTTCCCTGCCGGCCGATATGATCGCCGGTGGTAACAAGGCCAAAAATGCCTGGGGCGGTGATGTCACCATTAAGGCAACGGCAGACAAGTATGGTTATACGATTACCAGCAATAATGTACCGAAAGAAAATTGCGTGGAACTCATTAACAGCCTGCGCAGTTCATCCATGTTTACCAAAATCATGAATACCGCCCCGGCTACTGTGGATCCCGTAACAGTATGTAGTAACGACAAAAATAACATCACCCTTGAAACAAACAGCTAATGTTTCCGGACAGCATCCTTAAATACCAGAGGATGCTGTCACTGCCGGGATTATCATAATGAAATGGTTATATCTCTCTGTCCTGCTTTTATTCAGTCACACATCAATCGCATCTGTGATGAATAATAATCATCTCGATTTCTGTTTTATTCAGGCCGGAAAACGTTACCTGATTGCCCCTGAGCTTCTGAAAACCATTGCACAGCAGGAAAGCGGCCTGGTCGCCACTGCGATAAATCACAATAAAAACAAATCCGGAAAAATCATCAGTACGGATTACGGAATAATGCAGATTAATTCAGTGCATATTCCTGAACTGAAAAAACTGGGCGTCATTAAAAACAAGGATGAACTGCTTAAAAAGCCCTGCCTGAATATTCATACCGGTGCCTGGATACTGGCCCGCCATTTTCAACGCTGCGGCGTTAACTGGGAATGCCTTGGCAGTTACAACGCAGGATTCAGCAAAAATAACACAGCCCGGCGCATGATATATGCCCGAATAATCCACAACCGGTATTTCAGAAAAGATTAAGCTGAGGTAACTGTGTCTGAATTACTCCCGATATGCATTATCCTGATTGTCCTTGCGGCAATTCTGTATCTTTCATACAGCGCCGCCACAGTATATTTATCAGAAGTACACAATACCCGCCCACACAACGCTGCGGTGTGCATCTGTTGTCTTCTGGCTGTCCTGAGCATTTGCCTCAACGGTGCATATGGTGTTGACGCGACAGGACTGTTATTCCTTTCCATTCTGACGGGATTATTAACTGTAATGACGCTGACGGATATTGCTGTCTGTCGGCTTCCCCGGATATTCACGCTTTCTCTTATTATTCTGGGCGCAGCGTTCAGATACAGCCAGGACTCACTGGCTCATGCCCTGCTCAACGCGTCACTGTGGTTCGGCATGATATACCTGTTACGACGCATTTTTCTGGCAGCGAAAGGGACGGAAGCGCTTGGCCTTGGTGATGTGTTCCTGATTGCGGGGATCGCAATGTGGACGCAACCGCAACACACTCCACTCATAATCACCGCCGCAGCCTCCGGAGCATTTCTGTTTATCCTCATTTTCTGCCGTCGCAGACGCCAGCTGGCGCTGCCGTTTGCCCCGTTTCTCTGCGCGTCCCTGTATGTGCTGACCCTCTTCCCTGATTCCGTTATCCACACATCGGAGATATTCACGTGAAAAAATTCAGACACGATGACGATAAAGGTTTTATTCTGCTTGAAATTCTGGCAGGCCTGATAGTAATTGGTATCGCCACGCCAATGATTTATTCAGAAATTGAAGACTGGCTGAATGAACAACTTTATCAAAGTGCGGCTTTACATGCTGATGAATATAATAATGCAATAAAGAATTATGTGGCTGATAAAACCAGCTCACTTTCCAGTAAAACCATCACGGTAAATGAATTAATTCAGCAGGGATATCTGAACAACGGTTTTTCCCGCTCCCCCTTTGGACACAGCTATATTACCGGTATCAGAAAAAATAATTTATCCGGTCGTCTGGAAGCACTTACCTGCACAACCGGAGGACAGGATATTAAAGAAGATGGGTTACGTCGCATAGCGGGCCAGATTAATGGACTCGGTGGTTTTATGCTCCAGAATAATTCCGTTACAGGTGCCTTTGGCGGCTGGACCGATCTGGGAAGTAATTATCAGATTACCTGCAACAAGGGGCATATCGCCATGCGAATGGCTGGAAAAGATCTGGAGGAAAGCGATCGGCTTTACCGCTACAGCGTTCAGGGAAGACCCGATTTAAACAGAATGCATACTGGCATTGATATGAATAATAACAGCATCACCAATATCAATGAAGCCAGTGGTAAAAACGCCAGATTTTCAGGCGATGTCACATCAAATCGTTGGTTACATCCAAATGGTGGCGGCTTCACCATGACGGACAGCCAATGGATACGTGCTGTTAACAACAAAGGGATCACAACCGAAGGAGAGCTCAAAGGAGGAAAAGTCAGTGGTGGAACTGTCCGGTCTGAGGGGCGTCTTTCCACGGGTGAGTATTTACAGCTGGATAAAACAGCCACCGCAGGTACTTCCTGCTCACCGGACGGACTTGTAGGCCGCGACAGTAAAGGGGCAATACTTTCGTGCCAATCCGGTTCGTGGATTAGGGTATCAGGTAGCACTGTTCTGACAGGAAAAATCGCAAATGGAGAACGACTACCTTTGCCGTCTGGTTTTTCTGCCAGCCAGTGTACCTGGAGCGTCAGCAATGCTGAAAACCCGCATGGCTGGAAGCCAAATTACTTCGCAGGTTCTGTTGCGACATATGATTCGAACAGGATTGTGAAGTGTGGTTACTACGATGAATACAATTTTCACGGCGGTACAAAGAGGAACGACCTGACGGGGAAATGTAGTTACATTGTGGTTTGCCAGTAAATCACTTTGTCATTGGCAAATGGCATGTACAGTTATTTTTCCAATGATGTGTTCTGTCGTATCGCAATAGCCATACCAGGCATTATTGTTTACAGGTATTGAACGGACAAGCCAGATAAAGCCAATTCCAGAGCTGCATTCTGCACCACCCCCGATCACCTTCTTACCCATTGGGCAGGTGGCAGTAGCACCAGGCCAGCGGAGTTTTGATGCTGTTACTTTGACGATTTCAATATCGCCTTTTCCTGCATTTTTCCACGAACCGGATTGGCACGGAGGCCAGTGCCAATCCGGTTTGTGGCTTGGAGGCAATAAAGTGAACTATTCTGCCTGTAAATGGTATGAAGCGACCTCCGCACATTTTATCGGTGGCAGAAGTGGAGGTTCTATTTATTACAAGCCGATTCAGTGCCCTGCCGGGTACGTCATGACAGGTACAAGAATGTACGGCATCGGAGATGGTGTTGATGAAGAGCACGTCGATGCTTACTGTTGCCCTTTTGGTTAGATTCCGGCACCAGGAAGGTTGAGGCATGTCACTGTAATTGTGCCACCGGACTCATAATTTCCCCACGCATAATTATTCACATACCAAACCTTGTTTTGGTCGGCGTATATCTGCTGAAAACCACCAAAAGGCGAGCCATTAAGGTATGTCCACGAGCAGTACGCATGTACGCCAATGCTCAGATTACGAGTATTTTTCCCGATATTGTATGTACTGGTAGTGAAGTTCATTTTTGTCGTTGTCCAGATACCGGATTGGCACTGGCCTCCGTGCCAATCCGGTGTGTGGAGAACTTCCGGTTCCTCTAACGGTAGTTACAGTAATCTTGGATCACACAGAGGATCATTTACTGGTCGCAATACGGGAAGTGGTACGCTGTTTGTTTACGCCTCTGGAGGGAATGGTGGTTCCGCCGGGGGAGATTGTGCTAACACATCCAGATTGCAGGGATACGTTGCAGGGGCATTGATTAGCACAAATGCGAGTAATAACCCATCTTATGGGAAGACAGCATTCATCTCTTTTGCTGTCCCTGCTGGCGCAACTTATCAGATCACCTCTTATCCGGCCCAAAACTACTCTTGTGGCTCAGGGGTGTTCTCGGTTTATGCATATCAGATGTAGCACCGCATTCAACTAAACCGTAATGAAGTTGAAACAATGTGCCAGAAATCATCTGGCGCATAACGCTACAGAGCGAAAACAGCTTGTGATGGTCCCTGTTCCACCAACAATCCAGCGATTGTTCGCCCAGTCGGGATAAGTTGAGTCCGGTGAGTTGAACGGGTTACGGTTGTCCTGCGACCAGGCGGTTAATTGATATCCGCCTGAAACCAAAGTACTACCACTCGGACACACTGCATAGGACACTGTATGTCCACATCCACTCGTTCCGTAAACAGTGAAATGTTCCTTTTCTTTGTTACCCTTCCACGAACCGGATTGGCACAGAGACATTGCATTTCTGATTCAGTATTCCTACCTTCCTCGGATTTATCGTGGAAGGCAGATATGTTTCGAAAAATAAAAATTCGCAAAATGACTCTCAACCGGGCGCTGGACAAATACCTGAAGACAGTATCCATCCACAAAAAAGGTCATCTGCAGGAGTTTTATCGCGTCAATGTGATTAAACGTCACCCTATGGCCGAGCGCTATATGGATGAAATCACCACCGTTGATATCGCCACTTACCGGGATCAGCGTTTGGCTCAAATTAACCCACGAACAGGGCGTCAAATCACCGGAAACACCGTCCGTCTTGAACTTGCTCTTTTATCATCATTATTCAATATCGCCAGTGTGGAATGGGGGACATGCCGTATGAATCCTGTTGAACTGGTCCGAAAACCCAAAATCAGTAGTGGACGCGATCGTCGCCTGACTTCTGGCGAAGAACGCCGACTCTCCCGCTATTTCAGAGATAAAAATCAGCAGCTCTACGTTATCTTCCATCTGGCCCTGGAAACAGCAATGCGACAGGGGGAAATCCTCACATTACGCTGGGAACACCTCGATTTGCAGCACGGAGTGGCGCATCTTCCTGAAACGAAAAATGGTTTACCACGCGATGTCCCACTCTCCCGGAAAGCTCGCAACTACCTGCAAATTCTGCCACAACAGATAAACGGCAATGTGTTCAGTTACACCTCATCCGGTTTCAAAAGCGCCTGGCGTACCGCACTTCTGGACCTGAAAATAGAAAATCTGCATTTTCACGATCTCCGTCATGAAGCCATCAGCCGATTTTTCGAACTTGGTACATTGAATGTCATTGAAGTTGCCGCTATTTCAGGCCACCGCTCCCTGAACATGTTAAAACGGTACACGCATCTCCGGGCATATCAGCTGGTCAGCAAACTCGATGCCAGGCGTAAACAGACCAGCAAAATTTCCCCTTATTTTGTTCCCTACCCTGCAACTGTCAGGTGCAGAAACGGGCTGTTTGTCGTGACACTGCACGATTTCGACCTTGAAACCCGTGCAGAAACCCGGGAACTGGCAATATCTCATGCCAGCGTATTGTTGCTGCGCACACTGGCACAGGCGGCTCAGCGGGGTGAACGCGTTCCCACGCCAGGCGAGCTACCCGCAAACATTGATGAACGGGTCATGATTTGTCCGTTAACAAACTGAAGGCATATCAGAATGAAAATCAACTTTTGCTTCCGGGTTAAATTAATCACGGTCATCCTGTCCGAATCCTTTTCATTCGCCCTTAAAACAGAGTTGCAAACACTCTTGAAACACACTCGATCATAACGATCGAAATAACTCGCTTCCGTTTAAAAAACACTCTATTTAGACTCAATTTATGAACAAAACACGCTGACCCGCATGGAGGTGAAATGAAAACTGACAGCACAGGTATTGCCGCCCGTATGATGCTCTCCCTGGACAGGGAGCGAATTTGCGAATGCCTGCTCAGTCATCGCCAGCTGCAGTCCACACCCCTGCAGGTTCGTTATCCGCAGGGAGTCAGGGATGCCCTTGGTATCATGAGCGAACAGCTTTCTCTTTCCGTCTCTGACCTGACGCGTATCCTGGTCGAAGACGCGTTAAGTGAAATGTTTCTTCCTGCAGATAACATCGTCCGCCGTCTTCTCAGCAGGATGGAGCACATCATGCAGGCACATGATATCAGCGCAACAACGATGGCTGCATTACTGGCCCCCTGGAATATCCGCCCTGCCGTCTTCCGGGAGCCGGACAGACTCACTGACTATCTGACCGGGGAGATTCTTGCAGCACTGGCTGACTGGTTTTATCTCAGTCCGGAATGGCTGAACGGCAGGGTGCATTATCCACTGTATCGTCCGGGAGACTGGCCAGCCACACAGGAGATATTCTGCAGGATTATTTCAGCCCGCGAGAATATGGACATTATTCTCTGGCATGCTTTTCCGTTTGCCGGAACGCATTCCGGAGAATATTGCGGCGTTCTGCTCAGGCAGAAAAAAGAAATTAATAACACCATTATTTATCCGGTACTTTCGTTATATCCGGTCAGAATGGATATAGAAAAAGAAGGCTGGTTTCAGATGGCCCGAAAAATATCTCCGGATATCCCTGTTCGCACCGTAACACTCACTCCGGCACAGGCAGAATATCTGATAACAGGAAAAATATTACCCACTGCGTTATTCAGGGTTCCGTTATCCCCCTGGTAATAATACTGAGCAATAAACCGGAATAATACACCAACTATTTTTAATGGCACAGCCGTGCCCTCTGTTGTTATACCCAAAATACCTCAATACAGGAAACTGAAATGATGATGAAAAAGCATATTACCCGTACTCTCATCGCGTCTGCCGTTTTATTTTCCTTTAATTCGACTGCAGCAACGTCATATTTTGAAGCCCGCAATGATGCGATGGGAGGAACGGGGGTTGCCTCCTCTCACTATGGTGTGGCCCCACTGGCAAACCCGGCACTGCTGACAAAATCCGGTGCAAAAGATGACTTCAGTCTTCTGCTTCCGTCCGTGGGTGCGCAGCTGTCCGATCCGGGTAATATCGCCGACAACGCCGACAAAATCAGCGATGACTGGAAAGCCTTCGACCGTGCCGTCGACAGCCACTCCGGGGTACCGCAGACAGCGGCCCGCCTGAAAGAGAGACTGCAGGACTTCCGGAACACCCATGCCAGCGCACAGGCCGGGGTATCTGCTGTGGCGGCCCTTCCCGGTGATACCCTCGCTGCTGCACTGATGCTGAAAACGTTCGGGACTGTCAGCGTCGACGGTAAAGTCAGCGATGCCGACCTGAACTATCTGGAAAGCATTGCAGACAGTGGCAGCCAGGATGTGGATAAAAACAGACTGACCTCACAGGCTTTTGCCCGTGCCGCACTGATCACCGATGTGGGCGTTGCGCTGGCCACTGAACTGGAAACGGCCGGACAAAAATGGTCACTGGGCTTCACACCAAAATTCCAGCGTGTTGATCTGTTCAACTACAACGTGCTGGTCAAAAATTATGACAGCAGCGCATTCAGGGGAGACCGCTACCACAACACGAAAAATGGCATCAACGCCGACATCGGTGCCAGCATGGACCTGGATGACAACTGGACGCTGGGTCTGGTCGCCCAGAACCTGATCCCACGCAGCATTGAGACCAAAGAAGTAAATGGTGTCACTGAAACCTTCAGGATCCGTCCGCAGGTAACGACCGGCGTATCATGGCACAACGACATGTTCACCACGGCACTGGATGTGGATCTGACCCCGGCCAGTAGCTTCACATCAGACAGCAAACGTCAGTTTGCCGCCGTGGGTGCTGAGTTTAATGCCTGGAAATGGGCACAGTTACGTGCCGGTTACCGTCAGAATATGGCCAGCAACGACGGCAGTGCATTCACTGCCGGTATTGGTCTCTCGCCGTTCGATGTGGTGCACCTGGATATTGCCGGTCTGGCCGGTACGGACAATACATACGGGGCAGTGGCACAACTGAGCGTCACATTCTGAACACCCAGACAGCATGCCGCATACCGTCAGCGGCATGCTGGCAACTACACTGAAACAGGGACAATGACTGATGAGAAACAGGAAGAGCACACCGGCAGGATTGCAGCTGGGTTTTTCACCGTTATCAAAAACCATTATGCTTGCCAGAATGCGTGATATTGAAGGCGGACGTCTTCGCGTGGGTAATGACCGGGGGAGAGATTTTACTAATGAAGCCGCGCAGCAACTTTCACAATACAGGAGGGTAAGCACCATCATTTCAAGACAAATCTGGCACTGAATAAGACGGGCAATATAGCCGATAATGCGTTGAATCATTGGCTACATCGTATACGTAAAACAGACATCATTGTTCTGTCTGTTGTTCTTACAGAATAAATTCCTTTATTTACTGGAAATTTATAAGGTTTTTATAGTTATACGCCGAGAATACCCGTATGAAAACTAATAAGAAAGACACAAAATGGTACATTTTTTACCGTGAAAATTCAGGCGAGGAAATTTTGCTTGAAATGTCATCATTTAAGGAATGTCTTTCGGCATCCAAAGAATTAATGACCCCATCAAATTACATGATATGCATAGAAAGAAATGGCGAAAGAATAAAACGTTGGGACAGGGAAATCATAGCAGGCTCTGACAAATGGATTAACTGCCCACCTGATAACTTCGAAATATTAGGTGAGCTAATAACCATAAAAAAAATAACAAAAATTGACCCACAAATGTAATAACGCCAGTCCTGAAAAAAAGCGCCACAGAATGTGGCGCATTGTTTTATTACATTATTTTTGCTGTCGCCCCTGAGGACTCAGCTGATGCTGTGGCACGTTCACCTGGCTGCGAATCCCTGACCAGATACAGATGAGTCTGTTCGTGCTCCTCTGCGTGGTCAGACTGCGGCCATTCAGCTTCCGTTTTGCTGTCCATATGTTCACCACCATCATAACAGTCATAACCATTGATCCCGTTCTTTGGTTCGCTGTACCAGTGGCGTATCTCGCAGTCAAACACCGATGAAATTTCCCCCACCAGTACACCTGAAGGCGGACACCAGATGGTATCAAACTCCAGTATCAACGTACTCAGCCCGGTTCGTTTCCACCGGACATTCTGCCCCAGTGGGTACTCCATACCAAACTGGCGGCAGTAAAAACTGCGGGTCGTTCCGGTGCCTTTCAGCAGACCACCACTTCCGTTCAGCTCCGTGGCCAGCCGCGTTGGCATCACCTGCAGCATATCGCAGGGTTGCGAATACTCCGCAAATGTTAACAACGACTCCCAGAGACAGGCGTTATCAGGGCGTTCATACACATCCACCACGCCAAACCAGTCAGCATATTGTTGTGCAAGCACACCACCGATTATCTCCTTCGCCGTATCAGGCAGATTACTCCACCGGATCGCGCCTGTCCCTGTCTGATGATAAAGACGATCTATTGTCTTCACCGTCTCGTGATCAAGGAAGGCATCCCTGGCCAGTAATCCCAGCCATTGTTCAAACGCCTGGCTGGCTACAGTTGTTGAGCCGGCACCGTGACTGACCAGCCCTGGATAAGGCGGATATGTCACCGTTCTTACCGGTTTCAGTATCCCCGCACAGCCTGCAAGAAACAGCAGTATGCTCTGCTGGATCGCATGACGGTACCGGGGGGCATCATTCCCTTCAATCCACTGAATCAGTACGTCAAGACAGACTGACTTACCGGTGATTTCAAAACGATTTCTGCACCATTCAGCCATAATCAATGCTCCTCTGGTAAATGAAGAGGGCATTGTCCCGTGAGGAACAATGCCCTCACGGGAAAAGCGGAATTGTCACATTCCGCCATCGTCAAAAGTCCAGCCGGTTATACAACCTTCCGGTATTTACTGGTTTCCATCCCCATTTCGTTGATGGCAACCTCAATATTGCCCGGGAAACGATCTGTTTTAATCTTCCACAGATCGTTTTTCCAGTAACGCTCCACGGTCACCTCTGGCGGAACGTTGCTCTGCCCGTACTTCTGGCGAAGCCGGTCAATGCACTCCTGCACAAATTCATTACTGAATTCGCGGGATTCGTGCACGAACCTCAGCCCGTTTTTGCCTTCAAACGCACGGGTGATAAACCGCACTTCAGCCTGTGTCGGGCCGTCCAGCCAGTACACATTAATCATGTTGTAAACGCCGGAATCACACACCTTCAGCACTTCAAATTTCTGCCCCGGAAATGCGAATTTCAGAACTTCACTGACACGGGCAACCACAGCGTCGTCAACCTCAGTCACAGACTTAACGTTCATCATTCTGCTCCTCTCTGTATGAAAATCACTGAGGGAACAGCCCCGTGAGGAGCTGAGCCCTCACGGGATGGCGGTGTGTCACGCCGCGTTATTGATAAAGCCTTTCAGCCAGGTGGTATGCCCGAGGCCATACCGCCTGTTGGCATTCATAAATTCGTCTGCCGACGGATTTATGTAGAGGTTGTAGTACCAGAGTTCTTCCTTTAAATCCGCCAGGTTACACCTGCCGGTCGCAAGCCACTCCTGCACCACGTCATGAATTTCAGATGTGACGTCACCACGGTAATTCGATGTGATCGTAACATCCGTCAGTAACCCGGCAATACTGCCCGCCAGCAGACGCGGTTGAGACATTCCGTCATAGAACCAGACGCTGCAGCCGGAATCTCCGGGTAAAGTATTCAAATCGGGTCTCATGAAATTTCTCCTGAAAAAGCCGGGACCCGTCCCACAGGGATGGGTCCCTGTGGGAATGTGGAAAACATTAAAATTCGTCAGGCATTGCAGCGTAGCGCTTTCCGGTACTGATACTTTCAGCCCAGATACCGGGCTCAGTCTCATACCCCAGAGATATAACCCTGTCGAATACCTCGTGGAAAATCGTTCCCGGTGCAGGAACATTTTCCATCTCCAGGTCATACAGCAACCAGCCCAGAGCCTCACCAACATCCCACAAAATTGAGTAAAGTGGTGAAGGCTCATCTTCATCCTCCGGCACCGGGGTAATTCCGAGACGTTGCCAGGCGCGAAGTATCGTCAGTTCACCTTCAAGCTGACAGAGATGTGCCAGCAAAGCGGACTGCGTCTGAAGATGCCAGTAACCAGTAATAAAACGCGAATACATAAACCCCCCTGTCTGATTCTTTCTGATGAAAGAGCACACCGTCCGAAGGAACGATGCCTCCGGGCGGTGAACAACAGAATTCAGGTTGTTCATCCGCGATGATTAAAATTGTCAACAACGGTAAAAAAACCAGCAGAATGTATGCTGAAATCACATCCGCCAGTACACGGCTTATATGCGCCCTCATGGCTGTGAGTTACCGATGGAAAACGTGTCCGTCGACAAAATCCAGTTCCATGAACAAATCGCGCGCAAAAGCCTCATAATCAAAATAGCGTGCAACAGTATCAGGTACCTCTGACAGAAAACCGCATTCATCCACGTACTGCGCGGCGAACTCAAGTTCACTGTCATAAGGACCACCAAGCCACGCCCCCCGGAACTGTTCGAAACAGGTATCACCGGTATTAGAAACCCATGCATACCATGCATCTTCACAGCCTTCTTCACGGGCAAGACGATAACCTTCAACATAAGCCCAGTTGAAACCATATTCTGAAGCCATTCCCGAAGGAAAGTTTTCATAATCCTGGTACATAAATTCAGGATCTTTTTCATCCTGATGAAACTTACGGGCCGCAGCTAAAAAATCGCTTTCAGTTTCAAAAACGGTTAAATCATTAAACCAGCATCCTTCTATGCTGCCATTGTTGTATTTAGCCCAGGTACCAACATATACAGCAGGTGCAGAAGTTTTCGTTTTCATGAGAGTGTCCTTAATGAAAAGGGTTCACTCCCACCGTACGGTATGAGAGTGAACCGTACGGTTAACAGTAAAATCAGACCCGCCTCACCATGTGGTGGCGAAAGCATAACGGTCTGTTGAAAAGCCATGAACAAAGACGGCTATCTTGTTCTGGCCTTCTGCATGATGAACTGCCCACCCAGATACACTGCTGGCTGGCTGAGCATAAACTCACAGATCTCATCAACGATTTGCGGTGTGCTGAGAGCTTTCATGCCATCTTCACGCCGTCTGGCGTTAATGATCTGTCTGTAGTGACGTAAAACAGCGCGAGTTTCTGCACTTATTTGCATAATCTCATTCTCCGGAATAAAAGCAGGCCAGAGAAGTCGGGCTTCTGCGAATAATCACATGGTTAAAAACAAGGACTGAGAAATAGTTACCACCATGCCCAGAGCAACAGTATTTTTCGTTCAAAATCAAACGAATCAAGCGTGCTTCTGACCCACGACTTCACGTCCTCAACATCCTTCCAGTAATACTGGTCATACTCCTGAGAGCCAAAAAAGAATCCTTCTGTTGTGGGGAAGAATTCCCGGCAGTTCTCCGGCGTAAGGCATTCAAGATCGCTCAGTAGTGCCTCCAGTTCCGTTCTGGAAACCGGACGCTCCACGGCATTTTCAAGCGGTCCACAATGCTTCTCAAACCAGGCAATCAGTGGGTTAACCTTGCGAAAGTACCCCACTTCCCGCGTTTCCGGTACCGATACCACTGCGTCGGTAACACAAACACGATCACGCCCAAGGAAAAAAATATCGAGTCCCATAAACAATCTCCAGAAACAGAGAGACCGTTCCCCGAACGGAAGCGGTCCCGGACGGGTTAAGGAAAAATCAGCTTTGTCATCGCGTTCTGAATGGCGCGATCAGACAACGCTGCTCGTAGAGAAAATGACTGTCATAACGACCTCAAACAGCTTCAGCGCAAACCGAAGCGATAGCGAAAGGAAGTAAGCTGCGCGGCCATACGGGAGGCAGCAGAGAGTGTACGGCGATCGGATATTCGACCGGTAAAAGTGTTAAAACGCAGTACCGACAAAGGAAGCGCCTCAAACCAGAAACGGTATTCACGGCTGTGAGAGCCTTCACGGAACTCAAAGCAGTGTCGCAAAGAACCGTCAATGGAAACAATGCAGGCACGGAGTGCAAGATTGCCGGTGGCGTTAACAAACCACGGCGTGCAGTAAAGGTGCCGCAACTGTGGAGAAGACCAGGGATGTTGTGTATGAACACGACTCACCGGATAACACAGACGTTGTCTGAGTCGCTGAAAGAAAGGTGTCAGGCGCATCTCTGCGCGAAACAGAAGTGGAATAAACATCGGAACCTCCGGATAAAAGACGGACGTTCCGCCCTGACGGACTGGAAAATCCGTCAGGTGAACACATCAATGCGATAACACGATGTGCTTAAGGACCAGAGATAACTCAGGTCATACAGTGATAAAAAAGCCTTCATCATCACGGAAAACCGCAGTGACATCTGCTCTCAAAGGTGTGCAGATTTGCCCGTACTTCCGGGAATATATCCCTTCAGTACGCACAGCTCCTTTCAGGCTCAGGAGGTGTAAAACTGACCACCCGAAGGCGCTCCTCACAGGTCAGATGAAGCATTGGTGGTCGCCGGAGCGACGTGGGCCACCCGAAGGCGTTCCTCACAGGCCACATGGAACATTGGTGGTCGCCGGAGCGACATGGGCCACCCGAAGGCGTTCCTCACAGGCCACATGGAACATTGGTGGTCGCCGAAGCGACAAGTTAGCGTTTAAATTGTAAGCACAAACTACGTGGAAGAACAACAAAAAAATTCAGTAAAGCGGTATTTTATACGCTCCCGGAAAGGGTTGTTCAAAAAGAAAAACGCAGTTCCCACGTATCAGCGTTCTTTTTTTCTTACGAATAACATCAAAAGAAAAATCTCCGACAACGTCAAAATGATCCGCGATAGCAGAACACATATCCCATTCGTTGGACATGCCCTCACAATAAAAAGACACAAGTTTTCCTGAATAAAGATAATAACCTAAATCATAAGACCAGAAAGGAGAGTTGTCAGTGATACTTTTAACAGAAGTAATAGTCATATAAATATAATCACTCATAACGGTCCCTTTTAAGAAAATGGCTACAATATAATAACAGCTATTCTTCATGTCCTAACAACTGGCAATATACCTGCTCGATATAACGTCCTCTGCCGTCACCGTGACCAAGATCCATAGATGTTAATGCAAGCGCTTCATGATAACTGTAACCATTCATAATATGGTATTTCATTGCACTTGCGGCATAACTGTAACGAAAACTATGTGGTGTCTCATCACCGCCTTTCATTTCACCATAACGACGCAATGAGTTAAGATAATAATTCATTGCAGACTTAAGATTACCTCTGTCGATTAATCGCCCGTCATGCTCACCGGCATATTTAATAGCATAATTAACAGCCTCAATAACATTATTTCTGTCAACAATCGTGGTCATTCTCTCACGACCGCCTTTCGTACCAAAAATAACACGTAATTTTTCATCTCCCCGTTCTAATGCCTGTTTCCATGTTTTGAGCGATTTGGCGGACTGAATGGCCTCCTCATTTCTCAGACCAAGATAACGCGACAATTTAACCGTTGCAGCGAGTCCTTTATCTTTTTGTTCAATGCGCTGAAGAATTTCACGAAAACGATCGTCTGTAATCAGACTTTTCGTACCTTTACGACTCTCACCTGAAATACCTAATGCTTTATTACTCAGCCGTGGATGGCTGGGATCGGCAAGTTTATTCTTACCAACCTGACGTAAAACCGCGCGTATTGCTGACATTTCATTTTCTCTCGTTCGTTTTGATACATCCGTCCTGCTGTTCATATATAATTCAATGTGACGAACTTTTAACTGTGCAGCAGAACTAATCTGTACATTCAGACGAGCAAGCGTTTCAGCGAATCGATGCATAATCCTTGTATAGTCACTTAACTTTTTAAAACTCCCCTTTTCTTTTCGGACATGAGCAACCAGATCCTTTTTAAGCAATTTCTCACGTCTGGACATCTGTACATTCTCCTTATGACCTATGACCTAAACAAAACAGCAGCACACAACACAGATGAATTCTTCTGTTGTGCCGTGAACACAACAGAAGAATTCATCTGCATTTCACCTGACGACACGGTTCTTCGTTACGTTCCTTCGGTGAGTGAGTGCCTGTGCGTCAGGGTAACGCAAAGTGTTCAGGTTTTGCGGGGTGTCAAGCCGGTTAGTTTAACCGGCCGCAGAATTAACTGTACCTCTGAAGGTCGCCCCCGACATATCTGCCTGTCAGATATATCGCCGATTCGGCATCTCACTACATTAAACTCCTTAAAAAACAATGATATTCTGTTGACTGACGTTTTTCCGGAAGTTTTACCGGAGAGACGTCACTACGAAACAGAATGAAGTTGAAAAAAAACGATCACGTCAGGTCACTTCTTCAAATGTTAAAAAACATCCCGTGAAGAGCCTGTTTATGCGGGTTCGTTGAGTCGACGTTCATGCGTCACTTTGTCAGCGTGAACGCCGACAAAAGTGACGCATGCACTGCTTCAAACTCCACGTACACACGCAAGCGGCCAAATTTCAAATGGCCTTATGCCGTGCGCACAGTCATAAGAAGCTTATGCGGAAAGTCAGAAAATATGTTAAGACGCAGATCCATAAAGCATTTTTTATGAAAGTCTGCTGAGAAAAAGTAAAAGTACCGGACGAAATCCGGAATGCCTTCATCATCACGTAAACCGTGGTGACATCTGCTCGCAAAGGTGTGCAGATTTACCCGTACTTCCGGAAACATATCCCATCAGCACGCACAGCTCCTTTCAGGCTACGGAGGTGTAAAACTGACCACCCGAAGGCGCTCCTCACTGGTCAGATGGAGCATTGGTGGTCGCCGGAGCGACGTGGGCCACCCGAAGGCGTTCCTCACAGGCCACATGGAACATTGGTGGTCGCCGGAGCGACATGGGCCACCCGAAGGCGTTCCTCACAGGCCTCATGGAACATTGGTGGTCGCCGAAGCGACAGTTAATGCGGGAACAGAATAACAAAAGAAAAAAGCTATCGTCAACAGACTGATTTATGGCATATGGGAAATAATGTATTACACAAATAAACCAACATATTGATATATTTACCGCATCGCGAATATCGTGATAGCATCAACAAATGAACTGTCAGACAAAAGGTGATAATATGGATTTTGCTGTTATATTTTTCTGGAGCTTTGCATGTGTTGTTATATTTCTGTGTCTGAAATCATCAATAAACAACCAGGAAAAAATGCAGTCATTATTATTTATATTTTTGTTGCTGACAGGTGGGTATCTTTCATCCCATATCTTTAATACAGGTTCAGGTAAATGGTTATTTATAACAATTGCCATCACATTTCTGTTAAACACTGCGCTTATTTTTCTTTTTATATTTACAAAAGCATATTTCTTTTCGCAACACGTAAATAAGATGCGAGAAAAAGCAAAACAAACAAATTCCTTAGACTTTATAAATTGCCTGATAAAACTTCATAAAAAATATCCGGTATACGTATTATACGCACCTTCAGAAAACACAGTGGAAATCTGTTACAATATTTTCAATGTAAATCCTGTTATTGGAAAGAAACTTTATTTAAAAACACTGAGTAATCGTCATATCCGGTTCACAGTAAAAAACATAATCCTGCTACCTGCATTAAATGATGATTTTATATGCACACTTGAATCTTTTTATAATAATAGTGATGAAACAAAAGATATTATTGATAACTACATCCGAAAAATACAGGGTAATCAACAATTGCCGTGGCTAATAAACAATGCAGTACCCACTGACACAAAAGAAAAGTGAGTCCATGATATTAAATCCGGATAAAAACAACTTGTACATCTTTTGCAAAACGCTTTAATCTTACACCATGCACAGTAATGAGAAGGAATAAAACGATGAACAGTACCCGGAAAGAGAAATACAGTGCTTTCTGTCGTTTACTCAACGAAACACTTAAATATGAATTACGTCTTATACTCCCTCCGGGACATCAGGCAGTAATTCCTCTGCTTGAATCTCCACGAGGAGAAATAAGCCGGGATACCATTGAGAAAATGCGCGACATACTCACACCGGATGTGACACACCGAATAAAAGAATCCATCAATGCCTGGACAGAAGATGAGTTAAGTTATCTGGATTGTACTGTTGATGTTGAGTATGTGAAGGAACAGAAACGAAAATTATTTGCAATGCTGGACTGCGAACAATAAACCACAAAAAAGGCCAGCATAATAGCTGGCCAGGTCTTACAGAGCAAAACAAAATAACCCGTAATATCACAGGGGATAATACCGCCTCTGTATGCTAACGCCAGCCGGCAATGACAGGCAACAAGCGAAACTGTTTTTCAGAAACAGATATAGAATGGTGATATTCATCCTTTACCCATGTAACCACACAGCGTAGGTGCATTATGAAAGAACTGTGACGTTCCGCTTCCTCGTCCGCTCGCTCACTACCGTTCGGTCGCCGGACTGCGGCGAGCGGACTCTCCAGAATCACATCCTGATAAAACAGCCTGGTTCGCTCCCTCTACCCCACTATTCTTTTGAGACACAGATCCCCCTCAGGGTCAGTTCTCCGACATTCACCTTCTTCATCTCAGCCAGCGCATTCCTGCAGGCCCTTTCGCTGGCGAACTCCTGAGAATGAACAGCAAGCGTTGGTTGTCTGGCAACACTGGATGACACTGAATATGGTGTTGAAAGCCAGAAAATCAGTATCCACATACTCCCCCCTTGTTTAACGCAAACATACCGCATGTTCAGACATCACCCGGACAATCGCAGCCTTACAGCTCCCAGCCCGACACAGCCCCCTTCCCTCCCCAGACAACAGCTAAAAAAAATCCCCGTAACCGGGGATGAAGGAATATGGACTGTGAGTTTCTGTTTAAGTGCTTCTTTCTTGTGAAACGTAAAATAACCGACCTCAGACACTCATGCAATACCTTTCCATATCAATCGCGCCTGTGATCGATTTCTGCTCATGCGCCTTTTTTGGTGTCAACAAAACGACCGAAACGCTGGTTAAAGCGCGCCACGTTACCTTCTGAAGCAACAGTTCTCAGTTTGCCAGTGTAGAAAGGATGCGACTTAGAGGAAACATCAATTGTTACGTACGGATAGGTGACACCATCAAGCTCAATCACACGTTCAGTCTTGATGGTCGAACCAATTTTATAGTACTCATCGATACTGGTATCGTGGAACACCACAGTACGGTATTCAGGATGGATATTCGGTTTCATCGGTTTTCTCCCCCTTGAGTAAAATTTTTGCGCACGTAAATTACATCTCTCCCCGTTCAATTACAAGCCCTGTAACTTCCAGCACGATGAACAGAAAACAACACCAGATGTTTCACTTATGTAAAAATACTGGACAACATGGTAAAAAAATGATTAAAAAAAGTGGGCCGCCACGGGCAATCTCCCTCTCCTTTAGCCATAAGGGCTTGCCCGTGGCGTGCTCATCAACGAACCTTTCCTTCAGCCACATCCTTCACTCGCTTAAACAGAGGCTCAAGAGAACTTGCCTGCAAATGCGCCTGAGAAGCTGAAGCATAGGTGATATAGACCCGGCTTCCCTTACCGTTCTTTTCCACCTCAATCGTCAGGTGATCATCAAAGCTGCCTTTACGCCAGTTTCCTCCCATTTTGTAGTAACTGCCCGGCATCGCATCCCAGATATGTCCATTGTCAATAATCGCACTTGCCTGCCATTTTCCGTCAGTTGTGCCGTTATTGCGTATCGCATTCACCTCATCATTTGAGTAAAACTTGTAATAGCGTTTCAGTCGGCCTGCTGCGGTATCCACATCAACAGGGACATCAATAATATTTTCGCGTTTATCCTGCTCCGGCGGCAATTGCTTGTTAAGGATCGGCATACCATTATCCGCGTAGCCCGTTCCCCCGTTGAGCGCTTTCGTCACAGCAAATGCACCGTCACTGATTTTCTTGTTCACAGCAGCCATCTCTTCCACAGAGCATGCACTCAACGTGGAACATACTGTAGCCATAACAACCAGTTTTGATATTTTCATTCAGCTTCTCCTGATACAGGTTTTGACTCAGGGAGAATTAAGGCATAGCCGGACGACTAAAAAGAGAGATTATTCTTTTCTCATTTTTAAAAATTAATCACACAATGTTCAGCAGGGCTGAGACTGAAGTTCCTGGAGCTATTGTGACATGCAGAGTCACATCCTGGCCCACATCACAAGCTGTACAGCAGGAGGTGCAAAATCGGACAATTATACCTGGATTCGCAAGCATTGAACATTTATCATACAACACGTATGATAGTACCAGGATGATTATCCACTTACAGGAGGCCGCGATGACCAATGAAACAGAAAAAGCAATGTGGAGTTGCAAAACCTCTGACACACCATGGACTTTCAGCCGCCTGCTGAAAAAGGCTATCTGTGCGGTTTTACCGGATTCTGGTCCACACACGGTTCATCGTGTCAATAAGAAAGAAAACAATTATTTAACATCTGTTTTATCTGATATATGCGATTCAAATGAAAAAGATTCGAATGAAGCGATGTTCAATCCCTTTCATCCTCTTTATCGAGATCATCATCCTATTGATAGTAGAGAATGGAGTGGTAGCCCTTACAAAACGCCAGAATAAAAATATGGCGATATTCATGACAAATATCGCCATAAAAAACAGGTAGTTATTTTATTCTTTTAACAAAACTTCCAGCATGCTGGCCTGCTTGTTGTGTAACATGCCCTGCTCGATTGAATCCCTCAGAAATAGCCTGTCCGATATTAACTCCAGCCCAGGATAATGCTCCCAGCCACACCGCCGGTAATACGAGAAACATCGTGCCCATCACAAAATTCATGATGATATCATCCGACGTGTTCTGCAGCCCCATCATGTTCACTCGGGAATGCGTGTCCGAACTGTACAAGGCCGTCAGCATCCAGCTGTCAAGCCACCGCGCCAGCTCCCACCAGAACGTCAGGAAGTTCAGCGCAAACACCACAAACGTCAGTGTGATCAGCGTGCTGAATTCATACGCCGCAAACGCCAGAATCAACGGAAGCATGATATACACCGCCATCAGCAGAATACTCTGCACCATCGGCAGCGCCTGCCGCATCGCATCAAACGCCGGAAACGCTGCCAGACTCGCAACGGCAGACCCCGCCGTGCCTGCTGCACGCGTGACCGCATTCGCCGCCGTCATATCTGCATTACCGCCATAGCCGCGGTACACCTCACCACCCTGTGACAGGGTCAGGTTCGCCGGACTCACCAGACGTTTGATGATTTCCTCCTGGTAGTTCGCCTGCGCGTTCCCCAGCATTTTCATTGCCGCCGAAATACGCAACCACAGTCCTTCATCGACTTCCTCTGTCACCCGCTTCTTCAGCCCGACACTACTGTCACTCCACCATTCACGGCATGTGGGATAACCACCCCGTCCCGTATCCGGACGGCCGCTGTCACGGGCGCTATTCCACGGGAATGCCGCACGTGGCATTTTCGACTGCAGTGTTCCGTAGTCACCCTGCATGAACGTACTGCTGCCAATCCAGCTGATATCCGAAAGCAGCTTCCTGTCCTTCGTCATCCCCTGGTCACGCTGCTTCCACTGATACAGCGCCAGCGAGTAACAGTCGTTGGTGAAATCCTGCAGCTCGTCGGCCAGCGCCCGGTTCGCAATGAATGTCCGCTGCACCTCAAAACGCAGTTGCCGTATATCCGGCCGGCAGGGAATGGAAGCCACAGCAGCCTGCGTCACACCTTTGGAGAGTTTATGCACCACCACCCACCACACCGGGGCGGCCGCTGTCCTGTCACCCAGGCTGCTGATCACCCCGCTGTACCCGGTATCACCGGGTGCTTTCGGTGTCCACACACCGCAGGTCTGGGCACGGCTGCGATCAAATTTCAGCGTGTCCAGCGTCACCTGTACCAGCGGCACACAACAGGCCACCATCACAAAAAATGCACCATACAGGGCATGCTCAATGCGGGGCAGTGAGAGCATCCCTTTATTTCCCTCATCCGCCCCCTCTTCCCGCACTTTCAGCCAGATCCCGATAACCCTGAAGGCCAGTGGCAGGGCAAACAGCCCCGTCCCCGTCAGCAGATCCCACAGGCCATTATTCACCAGCCAGCCCAGCAGGGTCAGAAAGTGTTCCAGATAGTTATTCGTGGTCACAGTTCAACCCCCGGTCCGAAAAAAATGCTGTACTCGCAAAGTAACGCAAACAGGGCACTGACCAGACAAATCCGCGCAAAGGGACGGCGGTATTCCGGTCTGAACCCCGGCGCACGCCAGATTTTCCGGCATCCCCATGCCAGCGCACCGTAGAGGCACACCCGCCACCCCAGCCATCCGAAACGTGTCTCGTGGAGCCAGAGCCGTAATGCTTCCACTTCCTGCGTATGCCGCATGCCCGTATCAGCCACCAGGAGGGCCAGAATCATCATGGCAATAAGGCCCGACAGCCACATGCCGGCCACCTTAACGCCCTTCAGGACCAGCCCCGCTTTTGTCCCCTGAGTCATCGCCATACGCTTACTCCCCGTCCGGAGTTTCCAGTGCCCGGACACGACTGTCAGTATTGTCTGCAGGCTGGATCATCGGGTTGCTGCCCACGCGCTCATTGTCGCGTTCAATGATGGTCAGCACGCTGTTACGTGCCAGATCGCGTTTCAGCTCCATCTCGTTCTTCAGCGCCATGATTTCCCTGTCCAGTGAAGCGATACGCCGGTCGCCTTCCTGAATCGCGGCATCTTCTGCGGCCGCATACGGCTCAGACATCCCGGTGAGCAGCATTCTGCGCATCACCAGAGCCGTTTCCACGGTATGCGCCATCGCCAGTTCTCCCGCCAGCCGCGATGTCAGGGACATATTGTCCGGGTCACGACGCAGGGCATTGATCACCCCTGCAGAGACAGCCAGACTGCCGGTTTTCAGTTTTGCCAGATTCTCCGCTGTGGGTTTCTCCTGACCATTCACCAGACGGACCAGTTGTTCCGTGTTCACCCGGGTCGCCTCTTCCAGCACCGGCGCAAACCCCGTTCCTGCAACGGTTCCCTGCTGCTGTTCATTATCCCCGCTGGTACAGGCCTTCGCATCCGTACAGGTGCGCATGGTACGATCACCCAGCACCTTCACCACCGCCTTCGCGGCCTCTTCTGCATTCCGGAACATCTCACAGGCGCTGCCGTTACAGTTGCCGGCACTGACGCTGGCCGTACTGGTCACGGGCAGACCGTTCATCATGTTAAACCCGGCCGCTGTCAGATCATGCACCGGCCGGATGGCGGGCTGACCTGCCCCGCCACGCTGCTGTCCGCCAATCCATTTCTTACCCTCCTTCCCGGTGGCCTGACGCCCGGCCTCATCCCCTTTCACCGCATCGCCGTCACCGCTGTTCACCACCTTCTTGTACTCTTCCAGCATCGCAGCCTGCGTCCATTTGCTGCGATCAGAAAAGTCCATCATCCGTTTTGCCATGTTCT